>FWWL01000446.1_pt1 | contig 114529 bp, 75 predicted proteins | sample 2228331 | NCBI WGS metagenome assembly FWWL01 (sample SAMEA103939775, study PRJEB20133) | metagenome | reverse complement strand
AATATATAGCTCTACACCAGATAAAATGGAATTTACTCTTCACTGTGGAATTTATTTTTACACTGGAATTTACATTTACACTCAACCATACAGGTAAAAGTAGCACCTGAGTCCTGTCCAGCTGTCCAATTAGCTCCAAGATCACTGGATATCCATGCATTTCCTTCAGAACCACCAACGGCGAGAAATACACCGTTACCGTATGCCACATCATGCAGTATGCCATTACTCGTTGGTGCGTTTGCGCTATCCCATTGCTTTCCATCATTTGATTTCCAGACCAGATATCCACTGTAGATACCCAAATCTGTCTTCTTACTTCCAACAGTTACAAAATTGCCTGCACCATCCGTCGCTACAGCTTCAAGTATAAAACCATTTGGAAGATTCGGTCTGCTGGTAAACTCCTTCCAAGTCTCACCATCTTCTGACCACCACAAGGAATTTTCCCCCACAGCTACAAAGATACCGCCACTTCCAGCGGAAACACTGCTGTATGCTACATCTTTAAAATCTACTGTATTATAATTAATGCTTGCTATTCTTTTGTTAATCCAATCCTGTCCATCCTTTTTCAGATAGATATAGTCTTTTCCAACTGCAACAAACATGCCATTGCCATAAGTAACACCACGTAGTTCCGGATCACCGTTACTTGTTGCTCCATGAGACAGCTGCCAGGTCAATCCATCGGGCGATGTCAGAATGGTTGCATAGGACCCCACCATGACATAAGTCCCGTTCCCATAACAGGAATCATAATAATGGATCCAATAGGTACTTGGAATTCCTCCGGAAGGAGTATAAGGTGTTATATTCCGCAACTGCCATGCGAGCGCCGGTACTCCCTTCACCCAGGCAAATGCGTCATTATAATAGGAATATTGAAGATAACCTGCTTTCGTACTGACAGGATCATTATCCCCGATTCCTTTCTCATTATATTTTACTTTAATATATTTGGCAGCTGTAATCGTACCATTAACCGTTATATCACAGGCTTGAAAGGAATATACTCCGATACCGTTTAAGGCAATTACATTACCTTCGACAGAAAGATTGGCATAAGAAGCATAGACACCTACAGCTTTATCCGGGTCGGTGCCAAAGGCGGTAACATTACCTTTCACAGTCACTGCACTTTGTGCTCCATGTATGGTTACCCCATTCGGTCCCTCAACATTACCATCGATGGAGATATAGCTGATATCACTGTTAACATAACCATTTACAGCAAACTGGTCATTATCGGAGGATGTGGATCTGACATTGCCGTGCACCGTTATGTTACTATCATCGCTAATAACGATACAGCTGTTAGACGATATTACGTCGCCATACACTGTTACTTTCGCTGTATTCGTACCCATCCGAGTCCATATTCCAGCTCCTTTCCCGCTTACCTGACCGGGTTTTGATGGGCTGCCTACGGTTACCTCTCCCCCCTCTTCGATGCAGATACCAGATCCCGTACCGGAATAAACAATTGCGTTACCAACATTTACGGTATTTCCTGTTTCACCAAGCAAGATACAATGTTGATCAGTTACCCCCACTGCAGTAGCGGTTCCTGAGATTGTTATGGTATTATTATAGCTGGCAGTGACACCAAGCAAACCGGTTACATTGCCGTTAACTACAATAGTACAGTCCGAATCCGCAGAGACACCGGCTCCGGATGAGGAAATGATCGTTACATTTACATTATCCGAGGTAATGAATTTTGATTGATTCACGTTAAGTCCTGAATAATGCGAATTAATAATCAGATTTCCCGGACCTGTTACATACACTTCAGATAGAAGTTGTATATGTAATCCGTCATCATTATTGTCATTAATAGTGAGAGTCTTTCCGTTTAAATCAAAAGTCAAATATTTTCTTGAGATATCCATACCACCATAATCCGAGATGTCAGTGAGTAAGGTTATGGTCGTAGCAGTTTTATCCGCCACCTGATTCAATGCCAGATCCAGAGTTTCATAACCTATTGCACCAATCTGGCAGACATTCGTCACGGGTATAGCATCCGGTGTCCTTAAATCAATCTTTACGGGATTTGTAACATTACCCGCTCCATCTCTGAGAACAACATAGGCATCGTAATCGGTTGCATCTGATGGTAAAGCAATTGTGAATTTAGTCTCTCCTGCCGTATCTGCTTCATGGCTGGCAGAGGCAAGCGCTCCAAAGCTACTGCTGTCTTGACCTGCAATAACCTGAGTTGCGTTGGGAGCAGAACTATTATCTGCCACAACCGATATGTAAGCCGTTACAGTTTCATTCAGAGGCTTAGCAATTACCTGTACCTGTTTACTGCCAACAGCTAAAGTGTCGCCAGCTTTGGGATAGGTTGGTGCAAATTCCACTTGTGTATCTTCATCCATCACATCAATGGAGATCTCTGGGTCAACAGCAGAAGCTGTTGCCGGTGACAGAGTCAGAATCAGTATTGCAACTAACAAACAGGATAGAACTTGACGAAGAATATTCTTTTTGTAAATCATATGTGGACTCCTTTCTGCATTTTGGTCATAATTAGACCGCATTAGATATAAGTCGGCAGAATATTATTCTGCTTTTATCCACATGAGTATTTTATTATTTTCGTCATAAGCATGACCGCTGCCATAAGTCCTAATCACACTAAAATAGATATCTGTAAGCATTCATTATAAGCATTCATTCTTTATAAGCATTCTTTATTTGCATTGTTTACAGATATCTATAGTATAACATATTTTCTAAATTTTTACATTTATTTTTTTATCTGATTAAGGATTGATAAGCCACTGGTGGTCTGTATTTTCATTGCTTTTTACTATCTTTGATGTCATAATATTTCTAAGAATGTGTTTGGGGAGTTGCTGATATGAATGTAAATAAGGAATGGAATCACTCTGAATTAATTCAGCATGAAGAATCAATATCACATCGACCACCGGAAGATGAACTCCGGTTTTATAGCGCAGTTAAAGATGGTGATATTGATTATGTGGCTGAAAACTGTGTGAATCGTGTATTTGTTAATCCGGAAGGAATGGGTATTTTATCCGAAAATCCATTACAGAATTTAAAATTTCATTTTGTTGTTACCACTGCCATGATTACGCGTCACTGTATGGATGGTGGAATGGAATCAGAAATGGCTTATTGTCTTAGCGATTTTTATATCCAAAAAGTGGACAGATGTCAGAAAAAAGAAGAAATCTCTGATTTACATCAGACAATGTGTTTAGATTTTACCAAAAGAATGCAGTTACTACATAAAAATAATGTTTATTCAAAGCACATTGTATTGTGCATCGATTATATCTATAACCACATTCATAGCAGAATTACCTTAAAAGAATTAGCCAATTACCTAGAATTGTCGGAAAGTTATTTGTCCCAATTATTTGATAAAGAAGTAGGGTTGTCCATAAGCGATTACATTCGCGATAAAAAAATCGAGAAAGCTAAAAATCTGCTTAAGTTCTCTGATTATGATATTGTTGATATCGCCAACTATTTCTCTTTTTCTTCTCAAAGCCATTTTACTCAAGCCTTCGAAAAACAAGTTGGCTTATCACCTAAAAAATATCGTGACAAGTATTATCGAAAAAGCTGGTTATCAAAAGCGGACAAGCTCTAGCGTATTCTATTCATACAAAAAAGCCGATCTCAGACTACATCATCTGGAACCGGCTTTTTACATACTGTTCTAAACTACTACTTAACAACTACTACACTGACATTGGTTACATCCAATGTACCGGCAGGTGTATCAGCATTTCCAACCTTACCAAAGGAGAATACCAAATCACCTGTAAGATCGCTATCACTGTTCATCGTAAAAGTAGCTATATATTGATATTCTTTGCCTGCAGTCAATGTAATCACTGCACCGCCATAATAAGCATAATTCTTTGATGCGTTACCCATGAATGCCAGTTCAACATTACGGCTGACACTTGATTTAAAAGTAGCTTTTACCTGATAGGTCTTCCCCTTTTCATAGGACAAACCACTTTGTTTTAATTGAACATGCCAATTTTGACTTCCTGCACTCTTAATGTCATAGGTAATCTTATTATTAACTACATTATAAGTTGCTTTCGCTCCGGCATCAACAAAAGGAGACCAGTTAGCAATACCTTTAGAGAAGTCCCCATTTTGAACCATATCTCCTCCAACTGATTGGACCTTATCGATTCGAACATTATCAAGATAAACAGTGCCTGCTAATCCCAATAAGAATTTCAATTCTGCTGTATTTGTCTTTAGATTCGTTGGTGTAGTAAATTCATATTTAAAGTGCTTCGATTTCGTTGTTATATCAGCTTTATGCGTCTTACCGGCAACCGTTGCTTGAATTGTTTTAGCTTTTGTTGATTTAGCATCGAAGGTTAACACATAAGCCGCATCAGCGTTTAAGGCTAGTCCCGTTTGCTTTACTACAGCATCGTCTACTTTTTTGGATGTGGAAGGAACTACTACTTTTAACTGACGAACTTTCTTACTATTCGTAACAGCTATGGAAGCTTTTACTTTATTCGAACTTACTTCCCAATAGCCAAATCGGTTTGTTCCCTGATCAAAGGTTCCATTGTAGATATAGTTGCCATCAGCTAATACTGTTTTAACTTCTTCCGTTTCATTCTTTGGTACCTTCAGCTGACCGATTTTTACTAGCTTTACATTCTTAACCAGTACTGCTGCTTTTGAATTTTTCGAACTCTGTCCACCTAGATTAAATTCTAATCGGCCATTTTCATCGGTATCAGCTGACATGGTAAAATCATAAGTATAAGTCTTGTATGCTGTAGTCAGATCAACCTTCTGATCTTCCATATATTTTGTATAGTTTAAATCCGGTCCATCCAATCTGAGAACCGCAGTGCGGTCTGCCTCTGCTTTTGCATCAAAGGTAATCTTGTACTGACCTCCCTTTGCTAAAGGTATTCCTGCCTGCATTACTTGAACTGAATAATCAACAGTTCCTTCACTTTTTGTAGTAATCGTCATTGTATGATCAGCGATTGATCCGGTAGCATCTCCACCGTTTTGAGTCTGGAGGAACCACCCGGTAGTATCATTCAATGCTTCTACTTCGGAGAAATCACTGTTATTGACATAATTACCGTCAGTATCAGGCTCCCTTAATGTTACACTGGCTTCCGGCATCGATACATTTTCATTATAAGATGCTTTCTGATATACCTTAACATAATCTACTAACATGTTTGCTTTCGTAAAATCTGTTGTTTTATCGGGATTTCCCGGCCAATTTCCTCCAACTGCAACATTTAGGATAACATAGAAATCCTGGTCAAACGGAGCTGGATATGTAATCATTCCTACACCTTCTGTTCCTGTGTACCACCTGTTTATTGTCTTGGTTAACTCACCATCGATAGAGAAACTAATCTGGGAAGGTTCCCATTCTACCGAAAACACATGATAATCACTGGTAAAGTCACCAGTACTTAAGGTCTTCGTTCCCTGGCTTTGTACATCCGTAGTGCTTTTTCCATAATGTAAGGTCTGGTACACCTTGCCGGGATTATGACCTAACAGCTCCATAATATCGATTTCACCACATTTTGGCCATCCACCGTATAAACTTTCATCGGTAGGCATCATCCAGATTGCAGGCCATATTCCCTGACCTTTTGGAAGTTTTGCTCTTACTTCTACTTTACCATATTTAATATCTACTTTGTTTTGAGTAGTGATTCTGCCTGAGGAATACGAAACTTTTCCTGTTTTATTATCAACAGTTTTAATCGGCTGAATGATAAGATTCCCATCTTTTACATATACATTTTTCGAAGAATTCGTATAGCTTTGTAATTCGTTGTTTACCCAACCCGGATCATGCAATTCATAGTTCCATTTTGTTGTATCCAGAGCCTTGTCCGTAAATTCATCGCTAAATACCAAAGAATATTCATCAGTTGTTACCTTTGCTACAGATTTGGATTCAGTATTCGTTAGAAACCAGTTTTGATTGAACCCGGTTATTATAATAGCTACTACTACAGATATAGCAAGAAACTTTGATCTTTTCTTTCTCATAACACACACTCCCTCTACGTTTATAAAAAAATAGTATCATTTTTATCTGATTATAAATATCAAATTCATTCTATTTTTATCAGGATTTTTATATAATCCAAAACTACCTCAATAGTTTTCTTGACTAATGCATATAAAAACCCCGGAACATTAAGTTCACCTACTCATGAAGTAGTACTGACATGTTCCGGGGTTATCTGATTTCTTAATTTCTTTTACTATTTAAACTCAAACTTCAAAAAGCAATTCATAACTCCTTCTCAGCTTACACCGTAAACTTGTAAACTGCTTCTACCAACTCCTCTGAATTACCATTCAGATCACCTGCAGACTTATTCAGGGTTGCTACCGATTTCAACTGATCAGCAGATATCTGGCTTACGTTATTCGATGAGGCAGCTATCTCTTCCAGTACTGCAGATATATTCTCTATCGCTCCCAGGGTATTCGCTTTCGCTTCTTCAATATTAACAAAACCTTCGATTATATTGTTTAGGCGTAACATAAGTACATCAACATTCTCATTAATATTATTATAGGAAGCAGTTGAGTTCTTTACCGCCGCATCTTGCAGCATCAAGACATTTTCTGCCTTTTTCGTCGTATTAACCACTTCAATGGTATTACTCTGAATTTTACCTACAATATTTTTGATATCATTTACTGAATTTCTTGTCTGTTCTGCCAGATGCCTTACCTCGTCTGCAACCACAGCAAAACCTCGTCCCACTTCTCCGGCTCTCGCAGCTTCAATCGACGCATTTAGGGCAAGCAGATTTGTCTGATTTGATATATCATTAATTACATTAATAATTGAATTGATTGATTTGGATTTCTCGGCTAGGTTCTCAATTCCTTGAATAATCTCTGTCGTTATTTCAATCGTCGATTTTGTCTGCTCATTTAATGCCTGATTCACTATCGTTCCATCCTTAATACTCTTCTTGGTACCTTCCGCGATGACTCCGATCTCGTTTGCAGTATCACTCATTTGAACAATCTTATTTGATAGGTTGTCCATCTGTTCCAAGCATTCCTCGGCATCTTTTGCCTGTTGATTAATTCCTTGTTCAATCTCAATCATAGCATTGGAGATATCATCAGAGGTCCGTAAGAATACTTGTGAAGTCTCTGTTACACTGACGGAAGCGTCTGATACATCCGTACTCAGATCTTTTACTTGTCGAATGAGTTCTTTCATATTCGAAAATGTATGATTAATTTCATCAATCAATATTTTAAATTCATCTTTACGTTTTGTTGTGAAGTCGACGGTCAAATCTCCATCTGCAGCTTTCCTTAATCTCGATATAATATCTTTTATGATTCTATCAATACCATTTGATATAAAAAAGCAGATTAAGACAGCGATAATACAAGCAACCAATACGATAATAACTGTAACCTGTTTAATACTGTCAGCCTGACTTAATATGGTACTCTTAGGTATAATTGCGCATATCATAGACCCGGAATCGCTCAGCTTTGAATACATGAACAGATGACTTTCTCGTTTATAATCAACATAAAATGCCCCCTCAGTATTCTCAGAAGTTACTGCCTCCTGATAGAAATCTTCATCAAAAAATACAGCCTTTGTTGAAGCAGCCTCTGCAGAATCAACCTCCGCAGAATCAACCTCCGCAGAATCATCCTCTATTGAAGCAGCCTCACTGTTTGAAATAATTTCTTTACCGTCTGCAGTGACCATACCGATGGTTCCACTTTTATCAAACTCAATACTTTTCAGGGTATCCAACAAAACCTTGTTATCCATGTCAACAATAAGAAACGCATCTGTTCCTTCAAACATTCTTACCAAACGTAATGAGTAATTTTCCGGTTTCGTTCCAAGATTATCATCTAGGTAAGCATCACTACCAACCCAGAGCACTTTTAATGGATTTTTTTTAATATAAGTACCATTTTCAGTGCTTAGGAATCCTTCACTGATGTCTTTATCGGTAGAACCTTTCAAAGATGAAATGGTATCAACCGTACCGGATATAATACTGATATGTGATATGAAATCATCTGTTTTTTCTTTCGTTACAACCGAGTTTTGCATTACTTTCGTCTGATTATTGTATTCAATCACATCCGAATTATATAAACCCAAGAGATACTTTTTAATGTTGTCATCATTAATAAATTGAGTTGACAATACCTCTATGGAATTGACACCCTGAAGGTATTGACTTGTCATCTTAATTGTCTTAACAGTTGCGTTTTCATAATTACTGCGAATACCAACAGCTGCTTTTTGAAATGATACAACACCAAGTAGGATAATAAATGCAATCGGTACTAAAAAAGAAGCGATTAATTTAATACGTATGGTAGCGGAATGTTTTAGCAATGCTAATCCTTTTTTTAAAAATTCTGCTTTATCTGTACTGTTACCTGATTTGTCTTTTCTTGAAAGATTCCTAAACCATTGTATCTTCATTTTTCTTCTCCTTTGTGTTGTATTATTACGAATGGATCATAAACAATAAAATTCAATCATTAAATATTTTTAACTTTTCTAAGAACATGACTTATTTTAATGTAATTATATAAAAAGAAACGATTACTCTCAATGGATGTACTTTGCATATCTTTGCTTATCTTGTCAATATTGTCTCTTATTTGTCCTTTACCACAGTCTTTTTGTAACATTTTTACTGAATAGGCAATATTTACCTGTTGTTATTGCTTAAATATTCTCATCGAATTCAATCATAAAAGGCAGGGCTTGTATCATTAAGATACAAGCCCTGCTCGGTTATGTTTCCAAATTTCGCTTAGAAAAGACTGATTACCATACCTTCTACGACTGCAAACAAGATGATAAATGTTAAATAAAGAATAAACCGCTTCATTCCTAGTACAATCTTTACAGCTCCGAGGTTTGTAATCTTGGTTGCCGGTCCGGTTATCATAAATGCTGTAGCAGCACCCATACTCATTCCCGATCGCAACCATTCTGCCAGCAAAGGAATTGTGCCTCCCCCACATACATATAATGGGACTCCCAGTGTTGCAGCCATTAACACTCCATACCCGCGTTGGTTTCCAAATAAGTCAGCAAAAGCATCAACCGGTACATAGCGTTGAAATAATACGGAAAGAATAATGCCGATAAAGAAATACCCACCTGTTGCTTTGACATTACGTCCAAGGTTTTTTAAAAATCTTAATAGAATATTAGGATCGGTATCTCTATTTGAGATTTTACCAAATCCCGAGAAATCAAAAAACTTTTTATCCTTGTAGAATAATCGGATGCAGAGTCCTGCTACGATTCCACATATTGCACAGGACAAAAAACGAATGATCAGCGCCGTCCTTCCAAGAGCTGCGCTATAGATAAGCAGCTGTGGATTTAATAAGATGGAACTCATCATGAATGCTGCCAACCAATCATCCTTTATCCCTTTTTCTGAAAAAGAAGCAGCAATGGGAATTGTTCCATACATACAAAGAGGTGATGCAATACCTAATAAACTCGCAGGTATCACTCCCAGAATACCCAATCGTTTATTATTCATTTTAGCTATCGTCTCTACTTCAGCACAAACAAAAAGAGCGCACCCCAACCTAACTTAAAAAGTTATATTGCGACGCGCTCTTTTTTCTTGTAGCTTTAGGATATGTTTTGTTTTTAATCCAACACCCCATGAAGGTTATTCTTCTTCATCGGTTCTCTCTTTACATACTTAGTTTCCAGAGGTATATAAGTTCCAGCCTTGCTGCTTTTCTCAAAGCTAGTTAATATCTCAAGTACATGATAAATCTGATTGCAATTAGCGCGATAATTTCTACCGTTTTTCAGAGCCTTTGCCATATCTGCTAACCCAAGCCCTCTGGAATTCTCTTTATAATCAAACAGCAAAGGCATCTCCTTATATTCCCCATCTTCCGGACGATATAACATAATCGGTCCGCCAAAGGTATTAGGGTCTGGAACGATCAATGTTCCCATGGATCCATAGATTTCAAACCTCGCCTGCTGCTTATAATGAACATCAAAGGTAGTAAAGATATTACCCACTGCACCATTTTCAAAATGAAGGATACCCGTAATATAAGTAGGCACCTCCACCTCTATCACCGACCCGCTCTTAGGCTGACTCGTAATAATCCTCTTCGGAAAAGTGGTCTTTGTGACACCTGTTACCCCGTTTACTCCACCGATTAAATTCACCAATGCTGTCACATAATACGGACCCATATCGAGCATCGGCCCACCGCCATATTCGTAATAGAATTCCGGATCCGGATGCCAGGTTTCATGACCTCGGCAGATCATAAATGCAGCAGCTCCAACCACCTCTCCAATCATGCCGTCATCGATTAATTTACGACAGGTTTGGATACCTGCACCTAAGAAGGTATCCGGTGCTCCTCCAAGCATAAGTTTCTTCACTTCAGCTAATTCTACTAGTTCTTTACCTTCTTCAAAGCTTGCTCCCAATGGCTTTTCTGTATAGACATGTTTTCCTGCCAGGAGAGCTTCTTTAGTGACCAGATAATGTTCCTTAGGTCTTGTCAAATTTATGATGATATCCACCTCTTCATCTGCAAAAACCTCCTGCATGGTATCATAAATCTTCTTTAACTGATATTTTTCCTTCGCTTGTTCTGCACGTTCACGAACGAGATCGCAGACTCCGACTAATTCTAATTCTTTAAATACTTTTGTTATATTCTCCAGGTAGATTCCGCTGATGGCACCTACACCGATCATTGCAACCTTTATTCTATTCATACGCTGCCTCCTATCCTTCCATTAATACATTTTTGCATCATTAAGATACTTATCCGTGGTAAGATCCTGGTCTAAAGCATATTGCCTGCCCTCCGCCGCCCATAGAAGTCCACGTTCCATCATTACTTCTGCATTAGGTGACTTATCAAATACATCATCATGATGGCCAAGAGATGTATAGAACACACGTCCATTTCCCCAGAATTTAGTCCAAGCCACAGGCATATCTACAGGTTTATTGGAGTTGTGGTAATAATTCACCAACGGGAATCTGGTTGTTGCCAGTACCTCAATGGCCGGATCAATATGTAGATAGTAATGTTCACTGCATACCATGAAATCCTCTAATCCTTCGGTAATCGGACTGGAACCCTTATTGATATGCACCATATAATCAATTCCATCACCACCGGGATGACTTACCCATTGTCCACCGGTCATGAATTGCCACTCGGTATTATCCCGAAAGGAATCACACATTCCTCCATGGCAACCCGCCAGACCAACACCTGCTCCAACGGCTTTGGATAAATTTTTGACAAACTCGTTTTCAATTTTATCCATCGTCCAACATACAACCACCAGATCCAAGTCCATAAGCATCGCGCTGTCAGCTAATACTTCCAAGGTATCCGAAATCGTGCAAGTGTAACCGTGTTTTTCCAACAAGCCCGCAAAACGCCTTGAGGTGAGCGTTGGCTCATGTCCATCCCATCCACCCTGTAATAGTAAAACCTTCTTCTTAGTATCCATGAATTACCTCCTTAATCAAACATAGTGATTTGTTACTATAAAACTCCAGAGCCATCTAATACCAATCCACTCGAATATCAAGCTAATCGGTTTTCCTCACCTGCTGTCATAGCCGATGATTGCCCTCCAATGTTTCATGGCTTAAATTTTATTTCTTAATATTTTTCATGCTGTATTGTTTTGAAATCAATTATTCTATATAATTGCATTATAACAAATTTCTGGGATAACATGGGACAACGTTGAAAAAGATCTAGCCAAATATTGCGGTATTGGAGAAATGAATGATGACACCTTATTATGAGAACTCAGAGGATGAGCTTAGAGTTTTTTATTGTGATAATTTAAATTTTCCAGCCCATCTTCATAGTCAGATGGAGTTGATCTATGTGATGAATGGATCAATTGAACTTACTATTTTTAATGAAAAAAAAGAATTATTCGAAGGTGATTTTGCAATCGTATTCCCTAATATGATTCATAGTTACACTACTAATTTACAGAAAAAAAGCAGCCACTTAATCGTAGCTATTTGTGGATTGAATTTTACAGGAGATTTCTTTAAGAAGATAACCAGCTATTACCCGATAAATCCATTTATCCCAGCTATACTATTACATGATAATGTAGGCTTTGCGATGAGAGAATTGGAAAGAGAGCACAATGGGGAACACAATCCGAATGCCTGCAGTGCTTTTATTCAGCTTATACTGTCACGCACTATGCCAGTCCTTACTCTGATAAAGAATAGGGATACTGAATATTATGATTTAACTTATCAAATTGTAAGCTATGTAGCTGAACATTTTCAGGATGCCATGACACTCCAAGAGTTGGCAACCCATCTAGGGGTGAGCAAGTATTATCTATCCAGAATATTCTCTTCTAAGTTGAATACCAGCTTTAATAGATATCTGAATTATATCCGATTAAATTATGCGCAGACGTTGATAAAGTCCACCAACTATACGTTACTGCGGATCAGTATGGATTCCGGTTTTGAAAGCCAACGCACCTTTAACCGAGCCTTTCAGGAACTCTTTCATCTCTCACCCAGTGAATACCGTGGAAGGAAAAATCATTGAGCAAAGCATTATGATAAAATAGTAATTGATCCAGAGGCAACAAATATTTATGCGAACTCCAAAATGTTAAATCAAGATTTAATATTCTATACTCATCTTATACTAAGCCAAAAGGGACAGCAACCAATGAAATAATATTCATGGCCGCTGTCCCTCTATCTACCTTAAACCGCATAGGCTAATCAATATCTATAATGCAAAATTGTAATCCGGTATGATGCAGGATAAGAACTCAATTGTTCTAATATTTTGAGGATGACGAAAGAAGTCCTTCGTATTGTTTTCCTCCACTATTTTTCCGGCATCCATAAAGATTACTTTATTAGCTACATCCCGCGCAAATGAAAGTTCATGTGTAACAATCAGCATGGTAGTCCCTTCTTCTGCGATTTTCTTAATTACACCAAGTACTTCCCCTACTAATTCAGGATCCAGAGAGGATGTGGGTTCGTCAAACAATATAACATCTGGTTTCACAGCGATTGCCCTTGCTATCCCTACCCGCTGCTGCTGACCTCCAGATAACTCAGATGGGTAAAAGTCATATCGATTTGAAAGACCCACTTTATCCAAAGCTTCTTTCGCTATTAGCATTGCTTCCGCTTTTGTTTTCTTTTGAACAACAATCAATGGTTCCATTACATTTTGCAAAGCTGTTTTCGTTATGACCAAGTTATAATTTTGAAATACGAAGCTCATTCTTTTTCTTATATTTATTATTTCACGCTTATTGGCCGTAGAGAATTTTGCAACAATATCTCCCAGTTGAATCTCTCCCTGGTCAGCTTGTTCTAAGAAGTTTAGGCAACGTAAAAGGGTTGTTTTTCCTGAGCCGCTTGGTCCCAGAATTGCTACGACATCTCCTTTATTTACTCCTATATCTACACCTTTTAATACCTCATTGTCACCAAAGCTTTTATGTATATTAGATATATGTAGCATCGCCTTCACTCCTTTTCTAGTGCACTAGTTTCTTCTCCACATATTTCTGCAAAACATTCAGGATGCTGCAAAGTATTAGATAGATTACTGCCACTTCGCTATAAAGTAATAACGGCTCATACCGAAATGCCACGATCCTCTGCGTTATCATAAACATTTCAGGCAGGGTAACTGTTGCCGCCAGTGAAGTATCCTTTACCAGACCGATAAAAGAGTTGGACAAAGGCGGAACGGAAACTTTCGCTGCCTGGATAAATATAATTCTTCGAAACACTTGTGAAAATGTCATCCCAAAAGCATAACCCGCTTCCCATTGTCCCTTTGGTACTGATAGAATTGCTGCACGGATAGTTTCTGAAGAATAAGCTCCTACATTTAATGAAAATGCGATTACTGCTGCAGGAAATGGATCTAATAGAATTCCGAACTTCGGTAACCCAAAAAATATAATGAAAATTTGGACCAACATCGGTGTTCCTCGAAAAATCCAAACGTAAAATTGTACGATCTGTTTTAAAACTTTTATATTAGCAATTTGTATCAAGGCAACCAATATTGCAATAATTAATCCGATTACGAACGATACCATCGTTAACGGTATCGTAAACTGTACACCTGCCTTAACAATCGGCCAAAAGGATTCTGTTACTATCGATAATGTTCTTTCCGTAATCTGCATATTGGTTTCCTCGTTTCATGAAGATATTCATTATTTCGTAATGTCAGCTCCAAAGTATTTTTCTGATATTTCTGTTAATGTACCATCTTGAGATAATTCTTCCAATGCCTTATTAATTGCTTCCACTAATGTGTCATTTCCTTTACGAATCAACACTGCGTTCTCACTGGCTTCATCCAGTTCATCTGCCAATTTAACCTCTGCTTCCGGTTGTTGCTTCAAAAAGTCATAAAAAGAAGCTTCATCATTGATTGTTGCATCGGCTCTACCTGTGGATACTAATTCAATTGCTTTACTGAACAAGCCATCCGTACTAACAATTTCTGCTCCAAAGCCTTCTGCTAAGGCTCCATAATTACTTGTTAGGGATTGCGCTGCAATTTTTCCATTCAGATCCTCAAAAGTAGTTAACTCATTATTACCCTTCGCCACAATCAATACAGCACTAGATACTGTATATGGTGTTGAAAAATCATATTTTAGTAAACGTTCTTCTGTTATACTCACTTGGTTCATAACGATATCATAACGCTCTGCGTCCAAACCTGCGATAAGCGCATCCCAATTGGACTCTACAAATTCAGCCTCTACGCCCAATTTCTCTGCAACCGCTTTAGCAATCTCCACATCATAGCCAACTAATTCTCCGGTTTCATCATGATAGGTATAAGGCGCATAGGTTCCCTCCATACCGATGGAGATTTTACCATTCTCCTGTATCTGTGCAAGTAAATCTTTCTCTCCCGATACCACAGTATCTGTCTCAGAAGCTGCTGTTTCCGTTGGTGCTGCATCCGTGTTATTCGCTTGGCTATCTTCGGGTGCTTTTACTGAGGAGCAGGCACTCAATACCCCTACAAGCAAAACTAAGGTTAAGATAGTTGTAATTTTTTTCATTGTTCTCATCACTTTTCCTCCAAATAATTTTCATAATAAAGATATTTCAAATACTTTTTTAGGGTTATGAGCATTTCTTCATACCTAAATACTTATTCCTACTATTCATACTTAATTAGTATGGAATAAAATATATAATAGAATGAATGATTTGTCAAGCGTTTTCCTTTAAGAACTTTCAAATTCGAAGGATATTGTTTTTACTCAATAAATAAACCTAGCCTGCATCATAACTGATGCAGGCTAGGCTTACTTATTTTATTCTTAATTTCTGTTTTCCCATAAAGTCCGTTTTACTTCTATCTGTTTACTGATGCAGCCATTCTATGATAAGTATGTCTCACACCACGGATAGCTATGGAATATGCCATGATATTTTCAGGTATTGCAGCACCAGGATAACCTGTGTCACCAATATGATGGATGTCCGTTCCTGCCATCTTGCACATTAATGCAATTCGTTTGATGGTATCTGTGTCGGCTCCTTCCTGGGAAGTCCCGATTGCCGTTATCGTTAAGACTCCGAGGGAATGAGCATACGTTACTAAATCCATGATATATTCCATTGTAATACCAGGCACGGTTCCCGGAGCAGGTAGCAGGATAATATCAGCTCCGGCATTCACAAATTCTCGAATATCCTCTTTTGTAATAATATTTTGGGCACCTTCCGAAATTATGCCGGAAGCATGCATTTTCCCAGCTGCCAATATTAATCTATCTTTTAATTCTCCGCTGATGGATTGCAACGAGGCTACAATTGCCTTATTACTGATACCGTTTCCAGGATTACCGGTAAGCAGTATCATGTTTACTCCCATCTCACAGGCAATTCGTGCATTTTCCAGGGTAGCCTTTCTTCCTTTTGATAAGGCCCACATCGTGCCATCATTCTCCGATCCTAAACCTTCTTCTACCGGTTCCAGATTAATACCGATCATTCGTCCGGTCAGACGCTTTAATTCATGAATGGTTTCCATCGGTTCCACTGATGGTAATCCATGAATCACCGGCTTAATAACATCAAACATATTAAGAAGTATAATGTCTGCTCCCATAGAAGCTACTAATTCAGCATTTGTCACATCCACCAATAGTGGCATAGTTATTCCGATACACTCACAGGCTATCACCCTACCCTCACTACCGGCGATTGAAGAAAGAAAATCAGTTTTAGAAAAACTTTTAAGATCAGACGCCACACAATCTAAGAATCTTTTTGCCATAACTATCCCTCCATATTATGTAATATAACGACATTTATTTTAAGATTATTCATAAATACAAGTATATACCTTATGTTTAAATTTTACAACAATCCTCCCGCTGCCAACTTTAATAATACCTTGATTACATGGAATTCCCCCAATAGAATACGATTATTTTTGCGGAGTTTCTTGTACCTGATCTGATTCAAATATGTTAGTTGGTATGTCCGGATTTAGTGCTAATGGAACCGTACAAATCATACTTATATACAAAGAATAATTAGATGATTGCGAAACTGTATTCTTTATAGAATTAAATTTTCCATACAATTGATACAAATCCCTTCGCTCCATGCTGATTCTGTGCAAATTTCGCTCAGGAACTGTATCAATTGTATGGAAAATTGCCATGGTTTCCTGGTTTCGCAAATTGCTAATACAAAGAAATAATAAGTAGGAGGTAACTTAAAGTGAAAAAAGTAAGAGTTAGATTGCGGCCCATTGTAGGTAGGACAAATTTACCTACAGTTATCAAAACTACAATATTTCCTGGTGACTTAATAGAGAGGTTAATTGTTGCAACCCAAGTAGGTGAGATCTTTTATATAGGAGTCGGTTTTATTGGGACTTTATTAGACCTTCGTTCACAAGTCTTAAAGCTTGGTGATTCCAGAGGCGGATATGATGAAAGGGGATTATTAGGGCTAACTTTTCATCCAAACTTTTATAGCAATGGTTTATTTTATCTACACTATTCTGTAGCAGGAACACAAGGACCCGGTGCTTTGCCTGGGTCATTCCATCCTAATCCGTGTGATCCCGGTACCTTGAACTTAAAGTGGACAAATAGGGAAGCTCAATATGATCATATTGATACGGTTGAAGAATGGCTGTTACAACCGAAGGGCCAACCACAAAAGCGGCGAACGTTACTTAATCTAAGAAGACCTTTTTTTAACCATAATGGTGTCAATAGCCTAAACTTTTCACCCGAAACCGGAAGACTTGTTCTAACAACCGGAGACGGTGGATCAGGCTATGATCCATTTAACTTAAGCCAGGACGATATGGAAATCGCGGGGAAGATTATTGAGATTGATGTTTCAATGAATACATATATTGACATTCCACCGGTAGTAACGCGTTTTGATGAGCTTCCAGTATCGATACAGGAAACTCTGACTGTTATTTTGAAGGGGGTTCGCAATATACCAGGTATCTCCTATCAAAGTTTTCATAAGCAATATATCAAATATGTGGGAAATGTAGGACAGGACCTGGTTGAGTCTATTTTTTCCTTTGTACAGTATAAACCGATACCTGTTACCCAGATAATTCAAGCATCAATTCCTGATCTTGGTGGATTTATCAACTTAGGATGGCGAGGATGGGAAGGTTCTTTTCCTACCTCGATTATTAGGGGCTGCACCGAGAATGGAACTACTCAGGAAAAAATAGTGGCTTATTATGATGATGCAGTCAGAACTTCCGCGAAGCGTCTTCCACCCTTAACATGTTATTATCATAAAGATCCCAGACGAGATAAGTTTGGAGGAACTGCATTGACAGGAGTCCAGGCATATGTAGGAAATGGAATCCCTGAATTAACAGGAAGCGTTGTCTTTACCGATTTTGCCAGGAACGGAGAAGCTATGAAACCTCCGGTCAGAGGCGGATTGGCTTATACCAAGGTTAGGCCAGATTGTAAATTAAATGATTATAGTGTAATAGAAGTCGATTTTGATTTCGGGGCTCAATCGGCTTATTACACCTGTTTAGGTACAAATCAGGAACAAACTAGACTTTACTTAGGAGTTTATGGCTCCAGGAATGTATCGGATTTTAATTTAGGGACTGTATATGAGATAATTCCATGATTAACTTAACCCATTCTTGTTCTGATCCAGAAATCGGCTTGCATCTATTCTGACGCAAGCCGATGGATTAATGTTTAGTGAGTATTATTCATGTTATTATTATAATTATAAAGATCTAATCAAATAACTATTCAACGATTAAGTTATATGGTGTAATTTTACGTATTCTCCAGGATACCAGCATGGATACTGCATAAGCTACAAGGCCTATTCCCAAACACATGAGCCCTACCCAAAGTGTAGGCACTTCAAAATCAACCTTCCTAACGCCTATCCCCCGGAACAGAACGGATAGCATATCCTCAGCCTGATTACCATCCTCCAGTCTAACCTTAAGCATTACGCCATCCACACTAAACTCCTGCAGTTCATTATATATCCGTTGATAAGAGGTTGATAACATTAAAAGCATTAAAATAATCTGCTGTTGCTTCCGCAAGAGCTTCTTCGTCATCAATAATTAAACAGTTATAATGCATACCGACACCTCATTCCTACAATTTCCTTGATTTGGATTTATTCCTATTCTAGCATTCACTGTAGAAAGCGTCAAGGTTCGTTCAGCTTCTTCGTTGCTGCATCAAAGAAGATTGGCAATTGAGGTGGGTAAAATGTAAATACTATAAATGCAATAAATATAACAGCAATTACAATAACAGATATAATTACTGCCCACTTATTAGGCTTTGAATATTTAAGAAAATGAGATGCAAGACTCAGTGCAATACTATAACATAAGAATACCAAGAGAATATCAATAAACACTGATTCAATTCCTAATACACCTGTATAACTATAAAATAATAATACAACAGAGAAAGGTGCTACTACGAAAGAAACTGCAGCGGATACAATCCAAGTATTTAATGGTATTTCACAATTTTTATTTTTTACAAAATAAATGACTATCCACCATAAAAGAGATGGGAAAAACATGAATTTTAGATGTTCCCACACACTTTCACTTACTGGATTAAACAATCCTATAATTAAGTTTTTACCACTAAGATTATATACAAAATGTGAAAAGACTGCAGTAATTCCAAGTATTATCGTATTGATAAATATTTTCTTAGTGGTAAAAGTACATGTATTTTTCATAGCTGGTCTCCTCAATATACTTTTATTATTAGTATTTTATGATAAATTAGACTTAAAATAACTAATTACTGATCTCTGTTTTTGCAAATACAGAATGCCAAACAAAAATAGCCTTGAAATCATTGAGTTTCAAGGCTTTTTTTACAGGAGCAGCAGGATTTGAACCATCTGCCATTAATTTTTAGATATCATAATCACTCTAACACTTCATTCAACTTTTCATTGCTACTATAGCATTAAAAGGAAATATCGGTTAATTACTAACTTGTTCTTTCGACTTATTCTTACTATATCGAATCAGAAGTGGGATTGAAGTAAAAATAATGGTCTGGAATACTGCCATCCTAATCACAATGTAAGGATCCGTATTTCCTTGTGAATTGATATGTAACAGATTTAGTATCGAATTTATTATGAAATGAGACAGCCATGAAGCCCAAACTGAACCCGAATAGTGAAACATAACACCAAAAACGATACCCATAAATAACATGGGAAGAGTATTGATCATAACCCCATAAATCAATCCGCTTGTTCCTTCGATCATTCCGGTTTGAAGCCACCTGAAAGCCCAGGGCAGATGCCAGAGTCCAAAGAGTATCCCCTGTAGAAGAATTGCACTTCGTGTTGACATTCTTTGTTTAAACAGAGGAATCAATATTGCTCTGAAAAGACCTTCCTCCATAAAACAGTTTACCACATTTCCGAAAAGTAAAAACAAAGCAAAAAGAATTGCTCCGTCTTTTCCTGTTTTCGGATCAATTCCGGCTATTTTAAGTTGAAGCCCTCTCTCAAAAAATACAACATATTCGGTTACATATCCAACTGCCAACAAGAAAACGGTTACTATTACACCGAAAGCGATGATTGGTTTCATATTAGTCCACTTCCAGTATTTAAACCATTTTTTATCTCTGCTGAGGAAAATGAAGCCGAAAACAATCATTGTACCTATGGACTTTGATAAAAGGATTTCTCCCCATAAAAGGTCAAGTCCAAGAACAAAAATATCCATTAATCGAAAAAAAAGTGCAGTAAAAACAAGTATAAAACCGGTAATAATACAATGTTTCAAATAAAACTGTGAAAACTTTTTCATAATTATCCTACCTATCTTAAGAAATTTGATTTTTATTTCTTGAAGTAAGCAGATCATTGATTTCCATAACATCACTTCGAGTCTTTAAAAGCCCTAGTGCATAAGTTATTATAAAAACTGCCGTAAGAATAAGGAAGACAATATAAAAGGTGTCCTTATTATACCAATGGAAAAGAAGGCCCAGTCCAATAACAACAAATAAGACAGCAAGGTAATCCAGAAAAATTTTCACTAAGAATCGTGTGATATCCAGCTTTCTAATAATCCAGAAAGCAAATTGTAAAATCAGAGCCATCAGTATTAACTGGAACGTGAATATGGCATAAGTCCACTGATCGATCCTTAAACCTTCCGCGATGAAATAGAAAAAGAGGATCATACAAACGATGGCTAAAGTGCGAATAATTATAATTTGGATTTTGTTAATTTGAAACATATTATTTCTCCTCCTTTAGATATTTCTTGATGAAGGGGATATATGTCCTGGATACCTCTAACTTTTCGCCATTAGTCAAGGTTAATAGAACTTTGCTGTTAGGCAGTGTCTGTAGTCGGGTTATGTAATCCACATTCACAAGAGTTGCTTTGTTGATTTGGACAAAACCATTATCACCTAATTCTTTCTGGAGTTGATAGAGACGTTTTGGGCTAGTGTAATACATTTCAACGGTATAGAAAAAAACCTTTCTTTCGTTGCTCTCAATGTACATAATAGTATTCGTATTCACCATTATTTGCTCTGTTCCAGCCATCCCTTGAATCCTGTAATCATATTTTTGCAACATGGTCATCAGCTGGTTTACTTGCTTATCCTTAATGCTTTTTTTAAAAACAATATGAAGTTCATCAATATTCTGCTTCTCAAAAATAATTTTCATGGTTACATCCTTATTCTATAATTTTTCGTAATAATGACAATATACAATGTAATAAGATACATCTCACAATGACTAAGTTACAATTTTAACTCAACTTTGAGTATAATCAGTATAATTTCTTAATAAGTATATCCCGTCAAAATATAAAATAGGTATCAGGAAACAGTGTACTTAACTGTTTCCTGATACCTAAAGTTTAACATATTTCAATTAATTTAACACTAATTATTTCCCTTCCTGTTGAACCTACTGCCCTATCCAGAGAATAAATTTGTCATCGGATACCTCCATTGCTTTACCTCAGTTACTATGGTTTTAAATAAAGACTGCTGTAAAAAAAAATGAGTAAGACCAATATGATTATTGACTTACTCTTAAAAGTTACACAAAAAAATAACAGTACAATAAAAATTGACTGTTATTATTCTAACTATATTAATGAATTTACTTTTAAAACTTTCTCCTGAAGGATTGTTTCAACTCTTTGCTTGATTTGTTCAATTTCTATTCCTATTGATACTGATAGTTCAGTAAATAATAATTCTTTTGCTTTTTCTAAATATTTTTCATCAGTAGCGGAGTTTTTTCTTCCTTCCGCTCTTTTTTCATTCTCTTCCTCATTCAATACATTAATTATTTCTACTAATTCGCTAGGATTTCCTTCCTTCAGCAATTTAGTATAAACACGCTCTCTCATCTTCTTATCAGTAATACGAGGGAAATCACTATTCTCAAATAATGTATCTATAATATCCTCTGCCTTTTCCTTCTTCATAATCGAACGCATTTTTATTTTTTCGTTATCTACCGGAGTCATAATTATAGAATTTTTATTATTTATTTGATGCATTATATAGTACATATTTTTCTTTTGATCTATAGTTTTCTCTTTTATTTCGTCGATTAAACATACTCCTCGACAAGAGTAATTAACATAATCACCTTGCTTAAACATCTTATTGCCTCCACTTATCAACTGGGTTGCATCTATAAATATAGCATAATAACTATTTTATGTCAACTCAGTTGACATCTAGCTTTTATCATAGTATACTTCTGCTGAGGTGAAATGAGTGGGAAAAGAAGCTAATAACTTAAATTTAATAGATATATTAAATGCAAAATATTACAAATATAAAAAAATGAATGATGAATTGTGTAGTAGCTCATACAATATATCTATCACTAATTCTGAATGGTCTGTTATTTACCTTATTCATGGAAAACAGCCTACCATTTCAGAAATAGCGCAACAAGTTAAGATTACAAGGCAGGCAACTCATAAATGTATTAAAGCTTTAAATTCAAAAGGTATTATAACGGTTAATAATGTTGTAAATAGCAACAAGAAAAAATGTCTCAAACTTACCCCATTGGGTGAAAAATTATATTTAGAAAATATTTTATTAAAAGAATCGATCGTACGCGATCTTGTAGCACAAATAGGGTTAGATCATATTAATTTATTAATAAGCTTGCTTAATAAGATATAGAAAATAAATCTACTTATCTTTATCCTGCCACCCATGAACATAAAATATAGAGCGCATTCCTGATGTGATATGCGCTCTATACTTATTCTTCATATTTGTTGATATTTTTGCTACTCCAGACCCAAGTTTTATTATTGCAGTTCAAATATTACATTGTCTAAATATACAATACTACCTGCTCCCGGAGCCATAAATACTCTTAGCGTTTGAGTACCTGCACTTAAAATTGAATTATGATGATTCAGCGTCCAATCAACACTTGGACCACCACCAATCCCATCAATCTTTGTTCCTGCAGAATCTCTAAGTTCATAATAAACACCGTTAGGTGAACATTTTCCTGTATAGGTAACTTTGTAAGTCCCAGCCTCCGGTATGACAACAGTAAATTCAATATACGTTGGTGCAACAGCCTTAACAGCTGTTCCTTCTACAACACCGATTGGATTTGCTCCTTCAGCAAAGATTGCTGCACTTTCAGCCTCTACTGTGATTAATGAAGGCTCCGTAGTTCCACCGCCCTCTACTTTTGTAATGATAACATCATCGATGTAAATTGTATTTGGAGTTGAACGTATTACATCCGTAATGTCAGAACCGGTCTTGCCAAAGAAGAAGGTTAACTTCGTAGGTTCACTCTTTGTTACTGTAAAGTCATAGGTATAGGTCTGCATCTCAGTGGTTAGATTATCAACCTTATCCATATACCGGTAGTAACCTGCTCCTTCTATGTCTACCCCAAAGCTTCTTGCAATGGAAGCTCTAGCCTTGAAGGTTAACCTATATGTTACATTTGGTTCAAAGCTGAACCCATTCTGGGCAAACTGAACAGACCAGGGATCTATTCCAAAGCCGTTCAAAGCAATATTCGCTTCCCCATCAACTGCAGCAACTGTAATACCTCCATCACTCCAATTAGTCCATGGATTAAGATCAGTGTCAAAGGTTCCGTTCAAAACGATTGTGTCTCCGGAAGGCGGATTAACCGTCTTTTCTTCGATACTGATATTATCGAGGTAAATACTATGTGTAACAAAATTTTCACCCGGAACATTGTTGCTGCCAAGCAGGAAGTTTAACTTAGCATTTGCATCCGTTTCTAACATTGTAAATTCATAGGTAAAGGTTTGTTTTTCTGTTGTTAATGCAATCTCCGGTGCAACTGCATGGAATCCAGCTGTACTCTTATCGATCTGAACCAGGATATTCTTTGCTAAACTGGAACTTGCATCAAACTTAAGGAGATAGGTTTTACCTGCTTCCAGATTTATGCCCGCTTGAAAAACCTGTGTTGACCAGCGGAACCACCCATCATAGTTAGGAAAGTTGATCTTCATCTCCCCATTTACAGCAGATATCTCAGCATTAGAACCGTCACCTTTATAGGTAGCCCATCCATCTGTATTACTGTCAAAAGTTCCATTATGGATTATCTTGTTATCATTTGCCTGAATCGCCTGGACTACTGACGTATCATCATAGCCTTCTGCCTGTACCAGGATAATATAATTTTTTGCCTCAGTAAAATTATCTGCTGAAAAATTAATATGACCCGCAGTCACCGTATACTTATCAGCTGCTATTATTTGACCGTTAAGCTTAACCGTCTTGATTGCAGCTCTCCACTGTTCATTATCTTGGAAGGAGATATCTATTGCATTACCCACCTTATTATCTGTAGCATCAGCAATTATCATAGGAGCCTGCAATACAGGGGGATTTTTCACCTGCAGTTCCACATCATCGATGAATACCGTTCCCGCCACTGCCGTATTGTCCACCTTACCCATCAAGAATTTAAGGTCTAAATTCTCACTTACGGACGGTTTTATAGTAAAGCTAAAGGTCTCCCAGTCTGTTGAAAGCTGTAATGCGTTTGAATCAAACGCTCTTCTATAAGAAGCGTTTTCTAATATAGCTGCCACATTACGGTTCACAGAAGCTTTAGCCCGAAATGTCAGTTTATATTCGATTCCCTTGGTAAAAGGCATTCCTCCCTGAATTAACATAACACTCCACGGATTTTGACCTAAGTTGGTAATGTCTATCTTTGCTTCTCCATCTACTGTAGAAAATGCAGCCGCTCCACCGCTGTCAAGTATTGTAGCCCAGGACAAGAAATCATTGTCAAAGGTACCGTTCTTCAGCGGATATATTACTACTCCGGTGTAATCAATTGTCGTCTTAATCAGCTTAACATCATCGATGTATACATCAGAATTATTTCCACCTAACATAAACGACAATTTAGATTCTAAATCAGTTGAATTTGCCATAGTAAAGGACATCTCGAAAGTACCGGACATCGCTGTCAGATTAAAATCCTTTTCTGCAAAGGTTGTAGTTCCATCTTTACTTAATAGCTTAACACTGATGCTTCTATCCTCCGCGGTTCTTGCCTTAAAGGTTAATGTATATTGATTATTCTGATATAACTGTATTCCTCTTTGATCAACAGTGATATCAGAAGCCTGCGTTCCAGGATTTACTATATCAACAGTTAACTCTCTGGCTGCCTCCGGTACGAGCATAGATGCAGCTGCTGCTGAATTTAATGTTAAGTTCCAGTAAGCTAATCTATTCACAGTATATTTATCAAAGGTTCCATTATAAACGAGATTGCCACTGATTGGCAGCGCCTCCTTTGATGCATTATACTCTACCAATGGAGGTGCAACTTCGACAAGTCTCACATTTCCAATCCATACCGGCCCTGAAGCAGTAGCACAGTTGAATTCGATACGGGTCTTAATATCTGAAGCCGCAGTCATCTGGAATACCTTTTTATAGGATTGTAATTGATTGGTTAAATCGAATGTATAGGAATCCGAATAAGCCGTCCATCCCCGGTCTGGTCCACCGCCAAGCTTAGCATTCAGTGTTCTATTCGTGTCAGCCTTGGCATCAAAGGAAAACTCGTACCAGCGGCCTTTGCCTAATGTAGTATGTTGTTCTAACTGAACGGAATACGGTTGGGTTCCTGCATTGGTGACATTAATCTTGGCATAATTTCTGCCATTAATAGCTTCAATAGTAGCTGTTGCTTCCCCACCGAACTGCTGATTATAGATAAAATTCCATCCGCTGCCAAAGTTAGCATCCAGACCTGCTCGGTTATCGATAATTCCTTGTTCATAGTTTACATCATATACCAAATTACCCGTTGAATCAGCTACCCTTGCACCCTCCGGTAGGGGTTCAATAGTTATTTGCGGGTCTGTGGGAATCTTATATGCTCTCCCCGTTAATTCATATACCCTGACAAAGTCTACTTCCATCTTGGGATTGCTTGCAAATACTGATGCATCCGGCTCTCTGCCGCCATCAAAATTTCCACCGACCGCAAGATTAAGAATAATATAAAATGGCTGATCATATGGTGCCGGAAAGGCTAATTTCTCTTCGCCAGACGTTCCATTCGTGTTCCAGTTGTTCTGTGTCTGGTATAGCTCATCGTCAACATACCATCTTATTTCACCGGGTTCCCATTCAACCGCATAGGTATGAAAATCTGTTATGCTCTGTCCTTCATCAAAGTTGTAGCTGGCTCCTGAATACTTATTGTTCGGCCATGCACCGCCATAGTGAATCGTTCCACCAACCTCCTGTAAAAGTCTTCCTTTGGCTTCCATGATATCCATTTCTCCCGAAGCTGCCCAACCGCCATATGCGCCATCTTTAGGCATCAACCAAAATGCCGGCCAGAAACCATTTCCAGCAGGTAGCTTTATTCTTGCTTCAAATTTTCCATACTTTTTAGAAAAGGTGGGGCTGGTCCAAATTCTTCCGGAGGTATATCTTTTCCCTCCTAATGTTTCTAGTTCTGGCGTTATAACCAGATTGCCATCCTTAACATTTATATTGTCTTTCGAATAATATTGCTGTTCATTGTTTCCCCAGCCATCAAGACCAAACTCTGCACCGGTACCATTTTGGTATCCCCATTTTGACAGGTTCAAACCATTCGTATCAAGGTTTTCTCCTAACCCGTCAAATTCATCGGACCATACCATCGTCCATAATTCTGTATTTACTGGATCATCATCAACGATAGTTACCGAACTACCGTTTGTAGAAGCTTCAACCGTTAGTGAGTAAATACCTGCTGCATTTTTTACATTGATCTGGAACGTTACCGGATTTCCGGTTATTGTATCACCTGCATCAACTAAATGCGTAGCGGTATTAACATTTCCTACATTAGTGAATGTGTCCGGATTACTTCCATTGATCTTAAAGTTGCTTAGTTTTTCAACCGGTTCATCTGTCTTAAATGTTAAGGTTATGGTATCACCGATCTTAGCTTTTGTATGATCTGCATTATTCGAAGTTATACTTACCTCTGAGATTACCGGTTTCTCATCAACGATAGTTATTGAACTGCCGTCGGAGGTAGCTTCAATCGTAAGTGAGTAAATACCTGCTGCATTCTTAACGTTAATTTGGAAGGTTGCAGGTGCCCCGGTTACTACATCTCCAGAATCCACTTTATGCGTTGCTGTATAAACATTACCGACATTTGTAAAGGTGTCAGGATTGCTTCCGTTAATCTTGAAGTTGCCAAGCTTTGTAATCGCTTCATCCGATGTAAATTGCAGAGTAATGATATCTCCATTTGCTGCTACTGTTGAGCCCTTAGCACTGTTAGATGTCATACTTATATCAGTAATTCTAGGCATTTTATTAATGATAGTTACTGAGCTTCCATCTGTGGTAGCTTCAACTGTTAACGAGTAGATACCCGCTGCATTCTTTACATTAATTTGGAATGTTGCCGGTAGTCCGGTTACCAAATCTCCTGAGTCCACTAGATGTGTTGCTGTATATACATAACCTACATGTGTGAATGTGTCCGGATTACTTCCATTAATCTTAAAGTTGCTGAGTTTTTCAACCGGTTCATCTGTCTTAAATGTTAAGGTTATGGTATCACCGATCTTAGCTTTTGTATGATCTGCATTATTCGAAGTTATACTTACATCTGAGATTGCTGTATAATTATGGCTTGGTGCTGTTATGGTAATTTCTTTCTCTCCTATTACCCCAGATGCTACATTCGTTGCAGTTACTTTAACAGTGCCAATCCCTGTGGCTGTCAATAAACCTGTAGTGGAATTAATTGTTGCTTTACCTCCTGATAAAGTAGTAACTGACCAAACGATAGTCTGGTCTGCTGCATTTGTCGGTGATATGATTGCATTTAGTTGTAACGCTCCACCACTTACAACTGTATTATTATTACCTACACTTGCAATAGTAATAGTGCTTACTTTTACCGTTTGTGGTATGTATGGATTTCCACCACCAGTCGTCGGTACCGGTAAGGGTGTTGGCGTTACGGAAGCCTTCGGTATTTCTACCGTTATGGTATACCAGCTGCTAGCTGCTGTTATGTACTTTATATTTAATATCTTATCATCTAACCATAACTTGTACTTTTCTGCGCTCTGGAAGGACACGGCTCGAATCCTGAATTCACCTATCTTAGTAGGAGAAACAACCCCAGTATCAGTAGCTTTTCCTACTCCAGCAGTATCTCTATCGACTTCCCAGCGTGTAATTCCCGAGGATGTCATGTTTTTACCTGCTTCTGTATTCAATATAATTCTATTAAAATCTGTATCGGTACCCGTAGTAATCGTCATATTAGTTGGTAGATTACTAATGTCAACCTCAGTAATATTATTTCTTACAACAACTTTAGCTTCAGGTCTAAGGATAGTACCATCCTCTAGTGTCACTTTACATCTAATATAAGCTGTTCCTACTTTATTAGCAGTTACAACACCGCTTCTTGTATTAATAGTAACGCACTCCGGATTACCCTTGTCCATCTTTACATACCAAAGATACGTTGCTCCTTTTGTTTTTGCTGATTCATTAATATGAAAATTATATGTACCAGTTTCTTTGTTACCAAGATGTAAATAAATCTTTGTTGCATTTAAGTAGGTTGCTGCCAATTCATTTGAATCAACGGCTGCAATTGCCTGCTTTGGTACAGCATTTGATAAACTAATGAGCACCATTGCTAATATCATGAAATATGATATCAGCTTTTTTAAACTACTTTTCCCTTTCATATAATAACCTCCTTGCTAAAATTGGTAGTGTCAAGTTGACACCCCTATCCCTTTATAAAAAGCTTTCATCTTCAAGGTAAAATGAATATAATAAAAATAAATCCATACATACATTATATTCAACTTGTCCCATATTATTCCATTTGCAATTTATATATGAGATCCTACAATCATAAAAATAGTGAATGCTTATTACTGCATTCACCATTTTTAATACATATATGATTTAGTGTTTATGATATCAAAATACGCTGTAAATACTAAACAGCCTGCATCCAATTCAGATACAAGCTGTTTACATAAACCTTATTTTTCTCTATTTACCACTCTGCCTACCCTTAATTCAACAGACTCTCAGCCAATTGTTTTGTGCGGGCATTATCCACCGTATCCTCACTACTTTCCCAAATAATGATGCCTGCTATATTAAATTTATCGATTGCATCAATTTTACCTTGCAGAGATAATGCATTTTCATAGGACAAATAATACATATAAAATTCCGAATCCTCATCGTCGTTATACATATAAGCAGACTTTGTTTTTTCATCAAAGGCAAAATGCCAACCCTTACCACCTTTATCAAAGGCTTCACCCATTACTACCTTTCCATCTTCTATATTGATTGTATATCCACTAACTGCTTCTGCTTCAAATTTCGCTAATTCCTTCTGTGTAAATTGATCACCCGGTATTCTCACATTAGTAATTGAAGCACCTACAATATGCTCTTTATCTATCTCACCATCCATAATAAATACAGTTGAATAATATGGTGTTCCAATATTTATCTTTGCAATATCTACTCCCTTTTCCTTTAGATAGATAAATGCAAATGCAGCTGCTTGGTAGGGAGAAGCGTGGCCAGTTTTCTTATCCCAGAGACCTGCAAGATCGTAGGTCATCATATTAATATAATCTAGATAAGGAGCGATCGGTGCCCAATTTTGATTTGGTAATGTCCAACCAGTTGAGGCAGACGCACATGCTGTGATTTTCTTAACGCCTACTCCATATTCTGTATCAAAGGCTTCTCTTAATTCTTGGCATAAACTTGCAAAATTCTGATTATCTAAATATCCTGATTCCCAAATTGGACACCCTTCATCCATATCATTCTCCGGCTTTCTCTCGCCGTCATTACTTCCGCCCGGATATTCCCAGTCAATATCAATACCATCGATCCATGGATATTGATCGATCAGTGCAATACAACTATTGATAAAGGAGCTTCTCCCTTCACTTGTCGTAGCCATTTCAGAAAAATAACCGCATTTCGTCCATCCTCCAATAGAGATCATAATATTGACATCCGGATACTTCTCTGAATATATGGCATATTCCGCAAAATGATTACGAGGCATGGAAGGGTCTACTGCACTCGGAGTAGTATCTTCATAATCAAATTTAGCATTTGTAGATGCAATTTCAAACCGAGTTCTAGGTCCTTTCATAGAATCTCTTCTAGCAAAAGATGTTTCTTCTGGATCATCAAGTGGTACAATACCAAAAAACGCATGATTAATATATGTAACAGAATCCCAAGGTATACTAGCCACCTCGCCTCCTTCTGCGCCTGGTTTATTTTCTAAATTCCAATTAGGAAAATATGTAATTATTTGTTTTGGTGCTGATTGCTCTATAGGTTGTGCTGTCGGTTGTGCTGTCGGTTGTACTGTCGGTTGCGCTGTCGGTTCTTCCGTTGGATTTTGTTCGTTTTCTGCTTGTGTATTTACAGAAGCTTCTTTCTCTGAACAGGAAGTAAACAGTAATATGAAACACATTGCTAATGCTATAACCCCGTACAATTTCATGTTGAATATCCTCCCCTAGAAATATTTTTAGTGCGTAAATGTATTTAAAAAATACAACATATATTTCCAAGTGTCAACTATGGCTCAAAAACTTGACAAAACAGTAATAAAGATACCAAACATAAAATATAAAATCTTGTTTTCCATTTATATATAGCTTGTATGCCTGTATCTATCACCTTAGTCGATAGATACAGGCATACAAGCTATTTATATTTTTACTACTATTTTCTTTTCCTCTACTCTGGGCACACTTTAATTCTCTAGGAACATATCTATACTCTGGTGAAGTATTATTGCTTCTCATAAACTTCTCTTTTTAATAAACCAACAAAAGGTAGATTTCTATATTTTTCGGCGTAATCTATACCATATCCTATAATGAATTCATCAGGAACTTCAAATCCCTTATAGTCTATATTAATCTCCTTTTCCCTTCTTGCAGGTTTATCCAATAGGGTACAGATTTTTAATGATTTTGGATGACGGCTTAATAAGTTTTGCCTTAAATATGCTAATGTTAGTCCTGTATCTATAATATCTTCTACGATTATAATGTTTTTCCCTTCAATATTATCCTCTAAGTCTTTTATGATACGAACTACCCCGCTAGTTTCTGCTGAGTTACCATAACTTGAGACTACCATATAATCAATATAAGCAGGAATACTAATTTGTCTAATCAAATCTGACAAAAATACACTTGCACCTTTTAAGATCCCTACAAGCATAACCTCCTCACCAGTATAATCCTTTGAAATATCTTCTCCTAATTCATGTACTCTATTTGCTAAGACACCCACGTCTAATAGAATAGTTTCTACATCTTGTATCATGATTGACCTCTTTCTGACCATTTGGAATTCCTTTCTATATTATGCTACTTATGTAAATTCTGCATTTTATATTCTTTCGGAGACATTCCCCAGGTTTTTTTAAACAGTCTGCTAAAATATAGCGGATTTTCATAGCCTGTTAGCCGAGCGACCTCTGATATCTGAAACAGAGAATTCATTAATAAATCTTTTGCCTTGGTCATCCGGATATTAATGATATACTGCCTTGGCGATATACCCACATGTCTTGTAAAGGTATCAATAAATCTGTAATAATTTAACCCGTGATCCTTGGTATACTGCTTAATGGTAAAGTCTTCTTCCGGTGATAAATTGAAGAGCTGTATCGCTTCTTCCACTTCCCTATTATAGCTTCCGCTCCTACCTTCTTCTCTGATTCGATTTCTTCCCATCTGTAATAGAAGCTGCTGTATTATTAGCTTCAATTGTTCCTCGCAATACGGGTGTTTTAATTGTAGCTCTTGAATGATCGTATCAAACAGCTTAATATAACTGTTATGTATTCCCACATAAAAAAATTTTCCATCTTCCCATCCCATATTTCTTAAGAAATCATGATTCTCCTTGCAGGAAAAATGTACCCAATAAATATCCGGATGTTCATTCAGATTGTAGTAATAATATTGTGCATCTCTTGGATGATAAAGTACACAGTTTCCTTTCTCCAAAATCAGCATTTCCCCATCTAATATGAATCTAGCTTGCCCATCCGCAATATAAATCAATTGGTAGTTGGCAGTCCCATGAGGTCTTTCGGTCTGGAATCTTTCCAAGTGAATCAAACGATATCGCCCACTGCAGTGCACAAAGAAATCCTGATCTGATGCTGACTTTTCATCCGATTGCCAATCATAACGACCAACTACAGTTAACATAGATTTTTCCTTCATATTCCTATTTTTATTAAAGTAATATAACCGATACGTAAATTATATTACGAACAATGTTCATACGTCTCCAAGGTTCCTGGAACAGTAATTTGGCTAGCTTATGAAGCTGGACAATTTGCTATCTTACTTTATGCTATCATATTTTGAAAACTTTGTGTAGGTAATAATCAATTTTATGTATGTAATTCCTGTTTTTATTTTGTTATATTAGGGAAAGATACCAATTTTATGCTTATAAAAAGGAGAATAGCATGTTGAAATCAGAATTACAATTACCAGCATATCATGAAGATCCGTCTGCTCTTCATATTGGTTGCGAAGAGAATCGGAGCTACTATATTCCCTATGCTCCGGGAGAGTTGACCGATAGTTCTAGGCTTCATCTCCTGAATGGAGATTGGGATTTTTGCTTCTATCAAACTCCTTTCGAACTGGAGGATTTTACGTCACCGAATTACCTTTATATGAACTACCATACAATTCCCGTTCCAAGCTGTATACAGAACCATGGATATGATCACCATCAGTACACCAATGTGAACTTCCCTTTTCCATATGATGCTCCTTATGTGCCCACCAAGAATCCAACCTGTGTATACCATCGCAGCTTTGTGATCAAAGAGGATCTAAGCAGATATGAACAATATCTTAATTTTGAAGGTGTTGATTCCTGCTTTTATCTCTATATTAATCAAGCTTTTGTTGGTTATAGTCAGGTATCCCATTCAACCAGTGAATTTAATATTACTCCTTACCTGAAAGAGGGAGAAAATGATATCACGGTAGTTGTCTTAAAATGGTGTGACGGTAGTTATCTGGAGGATCAGGATAAATTCCGCATGACGGGTATTTTCCGTGATGTCTATCTCTTAGTGCGTCCTATAAATCATATTCGTGATTTTTTTGTAAAAACACATTTAAAGGATAACTATACTAAATCAGAAGTTACGATTGATTTTAGTTATGCAGGTTCTGAGGTACCGATTACCTGTATGCTAACGGATGCAGAAAACAATCTTATTGCTTCACAGCCGGTTATGCTTCCCTCCGTCACAATGGAGGTTGACAATCCGGTTCTGTGGAATGCAGAGCACCCCTATCTGTATACCCTTATTCTTTCTACTGAGGATGAGGTTATCTATCAAAAGGTCGGAATCAGGTGTATCGATATCAAGGATGATGTTGTCTATATCAACGGTGTAAAAGTTAAGTTCAAAGGTACCAACCGTCATGATAGTGATCCTGTTACCGGCTATACCATCAGTAAGGAACAGGCCCTCAGGGACTTGACTCTGATGAAAGAAGCGAATATCAATGCCATCCGTACAAGTCATTATCCCAATGCCCCATGGTTTGTTGGCTTATGCAATGAATATGGCTTCTATGTGGTTGCAGAAAGCGATCTTGAGGCTCATGGTGCAGTTGCCTTCTACGGGGGAAGCTATGCTGACACCTATGGGGATCTGGTTCAAATGGAGATATATGCGAAGGCCATATTAGACCGTAATCAAAGAAATGTAATCCGAGACAAAAATAATCCCTGTATCGTAATGTGGTCCATGGGAAATGAGGCAGGCTATAGTAAAGCATTTGAGGATACCGGACTTTGGATTAAATCCTACGATTCGACAAGGCTTCTTCATTATGAGGGTAGTGTTCATCTTCAAGGTGGCCACATCAATGATACCTCCATGCTGGATGTCTTCAGTACCATGTATGCTTCTGTTCCGAGTATTGAGGATTATCTGGCATCCAATCCAAAGCCTTACATGCTATGCGAATTTGTACATGCCATGGGTAATGGTCCAGGGGATATAGAGGACTATTTTAACTGTATCTATGCCCATGATCGTTTTGTCGGAGCCTTTGTCTGGGAATGGTGCGATCATGCCCTTTATCGTGGAATTACTGCAGATGGGCGTAAAATCTTCCATTACGGCGGAGATTCCGGTGAATATCCTCATGACAGTAATTTCTGCGTTGATGGTATGGTATCCCCTGACCGCATTCCGCATCCTGCACTCCTCGAATATAAGAATGTTATTCGTCCGGTTCGTGCTACATTAGTCTCTGCCAAAGACGGTCTCATAGAATTGGAGAATAAGCTGGATTTCACAAACCTGAAGGATTACCTTACAGTGCAAGCGATCCTTTTCTATGATGGTAACGCTGTGGAAACCTATAATCTTGGAGCTGTTGATATAGAATCCCATAATAAAGCCACTATTCAGATACCTTACATAAAAAGTTATTTGACAGACGTAGATAAAAATTGCAGTGTAACCTTGAAATTAATTTATACACAGTCAAAGGCACAGCCACTGACTGCTATCGGGCATGAACTCGGATTTGACCAATTGTTCTTAAAAGAGAGTTGTAAACCCTTCCATCATGCAAAAGAACGTATGGGACCGGCATTAACGATAGAAGAAAATTCTTCAAAAGTAATCATCGTCGGAGCAAACTTCTGCTATTGCTATAACAAATTACAAGCAAACTTTGATTCCATGGTTATCAATCAGAATGAGCTTCTGGAGAAACCGCTTGAATATAATATCTGGAGAGCTCCTACAGATAATGACCGTAACATTCGCTATGAGTGGGATAAAGCAGGCTATAACCGACCGATTGTCCGAGTTTATAAAACTCAGATCACGCAGGAGGAGGATTATACTTCGATACACAGCTGTTTCTCTATCACTGCAATTCAGGTACAGCATATCATTGACCTGGAGGCCTTATGGTATATCGCTAACGATGGCACAGTTACTTTGGAGTTAGATGGAAAACGAAGTACGGTGTTCCCCTTCCTTCCAAGACTCGGTTTACGTTTCTTCCTTCCGAAAGAATATACAATGGTTAATTACCTAGGATACGGTCCAAATGAGAGCTATATTGATAAGCGTCGTTCTTCCTGGTTTGCCAGATTTGATTCAGAAGTGAAGGATATGTATGTTGATTATATTAAACCTCAGGAAAACTCCAGTCATTATGGTTGCACTGAGGTTACCCTTTACTCACCCTGTGAAAGAAGCATTCATGTCACCGCTGATACTCCATTCTCTATGAACGTAAGTGAATATACTCAGGAGGAATTATCCATAAAAGCCCATAACTATGAGCTTAATAAGTTAGAGAGCACAGTTCTCTGTATAGACTATAAAATGAGTGGTGTAGGCTCCAATTCCTGCGGTCCGGCATTGAATGAGAAGTATCAGCTATGTGAAGAACTTATCTCATTCAAAGTAACTTTTGAATTTAATAAATAAATCATATTGATTAATATGCAATAATACAAAAAGTTCCATGGAGTAATAACAATGGAACTTTTTGTATTATCAAGTATTCCTCATACAAATCTAAATTCTTTCAAGCTAAATAATCTATTATCAATTCCTCTAAATTCTATATACAATGCGTGAACACCTTCGATCTGATTTTTTATTAGGCAAGAAACCTTTGTCCAATTTTCCCAGCCATTAGTCGGTGGAACCTCACATACGCCAACAATTTCACCTTGCATAGAATCTAATCTTAGGACCATCTCTCCACCATATGACCTGCTGGCCACAACAGCTTCAAAAATACCGACAGGCCTAGAAAAGTCAAGATACTTATATGATACCCAATCTCCGTTTGTAATGTGAGACAAATATTCATAATAACTTGTCTCATCATTAATCGTCTGTTGAACCTGTGTTGTTCTAACTTCTCCATCAAGTAAGCATGCCCTATAGGCTTCCAACCATTTCGTAGCATCGATGGGTCCTTCCACTCCTTGGGTTGTCATCTCAACTTCATTTATGGTGCCATCTTCATTAAAGTAAATCGGCTCAATACAGACTCTTCTATTATAACGACTATCATTTGAGGACCGATGATAGAAAACATACCATTTACCATTAATCTCTGCGATAGAGCCATGATTATTCCATGTCCCTTTATCACAACCGATATTATCTATAATGATATTCTGTTTTGTGAAGGGACCTAATGGTGAAGTACTCGTTGCATAACCAAGTGCTGTAGGTTTACCCCTGCTAATGTCAGCAAATACAAAATAATAAATACCATTTCTCTTTCTCATGGAAGCACCTTCATGGAAACCATGTTCTGCTTCATTAAGCAGGGACTTATTTAATGTACTTTCATCAATGGCAGCCATACCAGGGAGCAACCTCGCACCACGGGCATTAAACTGTCCCCAATACAAATACGCTTCACCATCGTCATCAATAAATATTGCTGGGTCAATCGCGTCCTTATGTGCGCCTTTCACTTGCTGAGCATTGGTGAATGGCCCATAAGGGTGTTCACTGGTAGCAACTCCTTCTGAATTATCAGCCATGCAGAAGTACAAATAATACAAATTATCCTTGTAAATACAGTCTGGTGCAAAGAGTAGGGACTCTGACCAAGGTACATCTGTGTCTCTCCCTGTGGATTTAAAGCAACAGCCATGATGATCCCAATTTATTAGGTCTAAGGATGAAAAGGAATGATACTCATAACTACAAAAAGAAGTTCCGCCATAGATATCATAAGAGCCATATAGATAAACACGACCATCTTTCCATTGCCTTGTTTCTGAATCAGGTACAAAATGTTCAACTGGTAATATTGGATTCACAATGAAGCCTCCTTCGAATCTAAATTTTATGCCTACTATACCATTATATCGTAAAAATGAAATTAAAAAATTAAGATGTTGGTCCAAATAATTCACACATTTTATCCTTCCCCTCAGTTATATTGACAAGGCACTAATGGTATGGTTATATATATTTATAATGTAATAAGGGAGGTTAATTTTGAATTACAAAAAATTACTAATGACCATTCTATGTTCCGTGTTGTTATTTAATGGATGTTCAAAAAAGCAAAACTCAGTTGAATTACCTAGTGAAAAACCGATCACTACTTTCAGTGTTCTAGTTACTGACCCAAATGCAAAAGTGAATTGGGGGCTGGACCCAATTAGTCGTGAAATAACAAGGCAAACTGGTATCGCCCTTGATATTGAGGTATTATCAACTGATCTTAATAGTCGCATCAACACAATGATAGCAAGCAACACTTACCCCGACATTATTTTATCTCTAGATAATTATTCTTTAGCTGAACTGATTGAAGCAAAGGCTTTGGTTCCACTGGATGATTATATCGAACCTTATGGTAATAACATCAAATCTGTATTTGGTGATGATTTAGATAAAATGCGAAATGGAATCGACAATAAAATTTATGGCTTTAACAGAGAATATAAAGATATACCCTCAAATAGTGACTCAACCTTCTTTGTTCAGTACAACTTACTCATTGAAAATAATTATCCGGAAATCAACACACTTGATGAACTTTTTGAGTTGATGCTGGCCTATAAGGAAGCTCATCCAACACTAAATGGTGAACCCCTCATCGGTTTATCTGGCTATAGTGATTCTTACGGGCTTAATATCACTTTCGCCAATCCTGCTATGAGAGCCTCCGGTTATCAAAACGACGGTATGTATGCTGTCCTAGATGATTACAGTGTCAAATATGGTCTTACTCTTCCAAGTTCAAAAGAATATTTTAAATGGTTAAATAAGCTTTATCTCAACGATCTTTTTGATAAAGATGCTGTTATACAAACACGTTCTGAATTTGTAGAAAAAGTATCCAGTGGACGTGTTCTGGTAGCTACCACGGAAAAATGGGATCTGTCGGATTCAGAAGCAGTACTCATCAATAAGGATATGGAATCTTATACATATGCCCAATTACCTTTAACCCTTACTGAGAACACACCCATCCATTATAGTAATTATGACCCTTATGGAAATTGGAAATCCGTTATTACCACAGCTTGTAAAAATCCTGAACTGGCCTTTCAATTTTTTGATGCCATGTGGGGAGAAGATATGCAAATATTGACCAACTGGGGTATAGAAGGAACCCATTATAACTTGATAGATGGTAAAAGAGTTCTAGATAAGAGCATAGTTGATATGTCTAGAAGTAACCCGGATTGGAAAAGCATAACCGGACTTCAGATGTATACCATGTGGTCATACGGTGGTAATGTATTAGGTAGCGATGGACAATATATAAACCCCTTTAGTAGCTCTAAGCAGCTCACGGATGCTCGAGGTCCTATTCAAAAGAAAACCTTAGAAGCCTATCATATTAATTCCTGGCTTGATCTGTGTCCACCCCAGTCTCCTAGTAAATACGGCTTTATCTGGAAGCTGGTTCTGCCATCAGACACCCCAGGCGCTTATGCTGAGCACATCGTTAATAATGAAATTCGAAGAAATTATCTACCAAAAATAATCTTAGCTGAGAACGATGAAGCCTTTGAAACAACGTGGAAAGCATTTGTTGATGAAGTTTATAAAAGTGGCATGGCAGAAAGAGAAAAGGAAATAAGCGAAGCTCTCATCTCTTACATGAATCCCAAATAGACTACCTCTTCTTTGCATTTGTTTGTGTTGTATTCTTATGATTGTTGTCGACTTAATTATTGAGCTACCTCCAACATATATACAAAAAATATGATGGTATATATAATTAAATTGTTAAGAAAAACACATCAAATTTCTCAAATAATAGGAGGTAGTTTATGAAAAAATCTTTATCATTAGTTCTCGTTTTAGTATTTATCGCAATGATGGTATCTGCTTGTAGTGGTCCTAAGCCAACGTACTCTATTGACTTTGAAGCTGAAAATCTAACAACATTTCAGACTGTTAACTTCGACGATACTATGACACCTGAAGGATTTAAAATTGGTGCGGAAGATGGCTTTAAAGGCAATGCACTAAATTTAAAAATTACTCAAGCTGATGAAAGTAACACTTGGTGGGCAGCAGGTATGGGTATGAGCCCAGATATAACCTCAGAAGCGAATTTCAAAGATCTGAAACGTATTACTTTTGATTACAAATCAACCGTTGAGTACAAAGAGGTTCCTTTCATGGTTCAAATAGTTTGGAAAGATAAAACTAGCGGCGAAGAAGCTGGCTCTATCACAGTCGATTTCCCTATGGAAGAAACTGACAAGGTAAAGACATTTGAAATTCCAATTCCGGCTGACTTAACGGAAAAATTAAATAACGCAACGAATTATTACTTAGATTGGTTTATGATCGGTCTTGCAGACCAAGCAGGCGATGCTTTTTCAACAGGTAAATTCTCCGTAGATAACATAAACTTTTACAACGAATAAACATCCAAAAACCAAACATAAGTTAACAAGATAACAAAAAGGCAGCCAAAAGCTGCCTTTTCATCTTTACTTATATTCTGTGGGAATAACCCCATAGTACTTCTTAAACGCTTCACTAAAATAACGAGGGTTTTTGTAACCTACCATATTAGAAATCTCATACACCTTGTAATTACCACCGAGTAAATACTTGGCTGCTTTTTCCATTCTAATTTTTAGTAGATATTCATGAAAACCGATACCTGTTTTAATCTTGAATAAGGAACAAAAATAGGTAGGGCTGATATGTACTTGGTTTGCAATTGAATTAAGAGTAATAGGCGAATCCATATTCGCATCCATATAAGTTTTAGCCTCAGCGACCACATCATACTCTCTTCGCTTTTTCGCAACCAAAATTGCCTCGACACAAGCGTTTAACTTTCCTTTTACATACGTTTTTAAGTCATAAATGTTTGTGATCGATCGAATTTCTTCATTCAAGTGGATAATATCCGGAAAAGGATTTTCTACCATTTCATCAACTTCCATAATATTTCTCAATCGGATAAAAAACTCAAAACAATAAGTCCCAATCAGATAGCTCTGATTTTTGGATCTTGAGACAAAGTTATCCACTAGTTTTAAAGCGGATTGTTCAGTATCAATAGGGATGTTATAACTTATATTTTCTAAAATTTCGCTTTCATACTTAAAGTTGTATAGCCTTCGATACTTTTTCACTTGAAGATCGTCAAGGGTAAGAATGGCTCCTTTTTCTAAATAAAACTTATATTTTAAGATATCCTTTGCTTCCCTATATGACTGATGAATTTCAGTCACGGTTTTATACTCTTTTCCAATACCAATCGTAATTACTAATCCAAATATATCTGCCAACCTACTTTGTAGCATTCTAGCTATGTTAAAAGCAGGATTTTTGTTATCAGTCGTTTCATGTACTACAATGATATACATTTGGCTCTCTAGCAAGACGGTGTAACCTAAGGAATAATAATTGGTTACTTCTGATGCTACGTTCATAACCCCAAAGCGCAACAAAACTTGACCTTTTTCATCTTGAAATCCACTTACTTCTCCTGGGTTTTCAAGTGCGATGCTCACAACGCTATACCCTTCACCTACAAGGTTCATACCAAACAAGGCAGACTTAGCCTCTATTTCATCAAGTGTGATGGTTTCATCTTTAAGGAGCTGGCATATAAAACGTTCTTGTAGAATCGGCATGCTTTCACGAACATTTTGTTCAAGGGCAACTCTATTCTTTTTCTCAGCCCTTTCCGATAAAATACTTTCCCTTGCTAACAGAAGGGTCTCCTTTAACTGCTCAGGATGAACAGGTTTAACGAGGTATTCAAATACATTATGCTTTAGAGCTTCTTTCGCATACTCGAACTCACTATGACCACTCAATATGATAATCCGACTGTCAAATTCTGTTTCCTTCATGGTTTTAATAAAGTCAATCCCATTCATCCCAGCCATCAAGATATCTGTAAGGATAATATCCGGTCTTAACTCTTCAATTAGAATAAGTGCTTCTTCACCATCCCTTGCTTCTCCCACTATTTCAAGTTCTATTTCTTTCCAATTGATTAATTTCTTGAGCCCTATGGTAATAATCGGTTCATCATCCACCAATAATACTTTAAGCATTATGTACCTCCTCTCTTATACAGGCCATCCTTAGAGTAACCGTTGTACCTTCATTAAGGATGCTTCCAATCGATAAGCCGTATCCCATGCCAAATCTTAATTTTAATCGTTGATTCACATTTGCCAGGCCAATACTATTTTTTTCACCGCCGGCATCCTCTGAATCTAACGCATTGTTAAGATCCAAAATTCTTTCAGGTTCTATTCCCAATCCATCATCTGTGGCCTTAACAATGATGTCATCATTAACCTTCCTAGCGACAATACTAATTTGCCCTTGCGTTCGTTTCGCGAAACCATATTTAATGCTGTTCTCTATGATTGGTTGCAATATGAGTCGAAGAATTTTTTCATTTTTAAGGCTTTCATCAATATCAATATGTAGTGAAATCTCAGCTACGTACCTGGTATTCATTAATGCAATATAGTCTTTCACATAATTGATTTCTTCTTCTAAGGTTACATAGGTTCCTGATTTACTGATATTGTACCTAAGTAGTCTCGAAAGTGATACGAGAAGGTCAGCCACCGAATAATCATCGGCTAAGATGGCATTCATTCTGATTGCGTCTAACGTATTATAAATGAAATGAGGGTTGATCTGATTTTGAAGTGCTATAAATTCTGTCTCATGCTGCTTTATTTTACTTTTACGCATCTGCAATTCGTTTTCGACTACTTCATTGATCAATTTGTTAAGATGTTTCAACATTGTATTGAAATTATTACTCAAATTACTGATTTCATCACTTCCGGAAACCTCTACCAGTGCTGTGTAATCACCTTCAACAACCGCCCTTGTACTGCTCTCAAGTTGGTTAATGCGTCCAGTGAAACTCTTAGAAAAAACTAAAATGGCCAAGGAAACAATTAGCATTAAGCCGATACACATCATAATTCCAATATTTCTCGCTTCTTTCACCTTCTCAAGTAAAAGTGTATTAGGTACTACAGATATTATGTACCAATCATCTATACTCGAAGCCATCTTAACCCTTTTGTAAACGACCGTAAAATCTTCATGATTCACGTTATATAGCACAACACCCTGAGTGTCAACTAACTGCTTAAGAAAAGGTAAAGCAGTTGATCCGCTTTCCCCAATAACACCTCGGACATTGGATGAAATAATACTAAGACTTGGATTAAGGATATACATTTTTTTTTCGCTGATGTCCTTAAAGAATTGATTATAAAAATATTCCTCTTTGAGTTCGATCTTTAAGACACCCGAAAGCTTTCCCGCATAATTATTGAGCTTTCTGTAATAGGGCAAATAGTATTTAGCAAACTCACCTTGATAATGATCGCCTTTTGGTTTTTCCGACCACATACGGTACCCATCTATAGAAGTGCTAACGACTTCTTTGTACCAGTCCTCCTGCTGAACCTCTTCATCTGCATATTTGATCTCTTGGCCATTTTTAAGAAAATCTTCATTCGTGATGTAAATAGAGAGTTCTTTAATAAGCGAATTTTGAAGTGCCTTATTTTGCCTGATAATTGGATAAATATAATCAGTATAAACATCTGCGGAGTCGCCTTGATTATCATAGGTCTCCAATAGACTTCGTTGGAGGGGTTCATTCAAATAAATGGCATCGGATAAGCTTTCAACAACCCCAATTGCATACTCAAGGTTTTCACCAATAAAATCAACTTGATTGATCGTTTCTTGTTTGGATTGTTCAAGTATTGCCGAAGAGATTCTGGCAATAAAAAAAGTGCCAATGCCTATAATAGGAATCAAAGTAATGATAGCACTAAATATCAACAATTTGGTTCTATATTTTAAAGCAATCATATGCACCTCCAGTAATCCATATATATATTATTATATCTTATTTTTAGACATTTTCCAGCATTATTATAAAAACTGTCAGCTTCACAGACACTTTTTAATCAAGTACAATAAAATCAGGACAGAACCTAACCTATGTTCTATCCTGATTTGAATATTATTCTATCTGTTTACTGATTTATCCTTATTCCCCGTACCAATCTAACATTCTCTTTTTCAATGCTTCTGTCACTTCGTCCTCTCTTAATGCTATTCCCTCCTCATAACAAAGATCTACATATTCTTGCCAAATTTGATCAAATTCTGTTTTGTCCTTTGCACGAACCAAATCCAGCATGTATTTAGGATTAATTTCTTCCTTGATCTTTGTTTGTGCCTTAGCGCCTTCGCCTCGTGGCAGCGATAGTTTCCAGGTAAATCCCCAGGGACTTGGCTTTCCCTCAGGCCATAAATCTGCCCATATATGTGCCTCAGGATCATAAGCGTGGATCACTTCTTTATCCTTTTCTGAATAGCTCTCTGCAATCGTTTCTGGTGTTACAAAAGGATTGATGTATTGCCCTGTTGAGTCCTTAACCATTTCTCCTACTGACCAATAATTGTAAAGACCAATACCTGTTTTGATACGTGCATCTGCATCATTTCTTTGTTTATTGGCTATATCTGGTAACAACGTTCGTATCCCATCTTGAACGGTATAATGTTCTCCTTCGACGCCCCAATTTACTAGCACCTGCATCTCTTCTGACCACATTTGATCAAAAAATTTAAAAGCAAGTTCTGGATCGGCACAGCTTGTAGTTATAACCGACTTCCAAGTGCCCATGCTGTCATAATTGGATACTTGAGAATTTTCTTTCGCTTCTTCGTTTATGTAAATTGGTAGCTTAGCATAGCATAATTCCGGTGTTCCAGCAACAGACTTCAGCGCTTTTTCGGCTTGCCCAATGGCCCATTCCGGAGAGGTAACGCACAAGACATTTCCTTTTGCAATCTCTTGTTCGACGGCATTATGATCAAAGGTGAAGGAGTCAATTGAGAAAATGCCACGTTGATACATATCATTGAGCCATAACATATATTCTTTGGTTTGTGGCATCACCATTGCATATGTCGCTTCTATCGTTTCAGGATCAATATAGAATTCTCCATCGTCCTGGAATCCAGCGGTTCTCATAGCTGTATTATTAATACCATGGCGCAGGGCATCCCCCCCTGCAGGGCTTAAAATTCCTATAAGTGGATTACCATTATAAGTTTTGTACTTATCTATATATTGCTCGAGCAAATCACCTAGCTCAGGCAAGGTATCAATTTTGGGGTAACCAAACTCTTCAAGAACTTTATATTGCACTTGTACATACCAATCTCTGGTGGCAGAGATACCACCAAAGTCCTTGTTCACACCATAGATATGACCATCCGAACTTTCCATCGCCCCAAGCTTATCTCCAAAAACTGCTTTGATGTTTTCACCGCCATCTACCAAATAGTCATCAATTGGAACGAGTGCTTTTGCATCAATTAAATCATTTATTTGGTAATTGTCTATGGACAATATAATGTCAGGATAATTACCTGAAGCCATTAAGGTTGCTAACTTTTCATCAAAATCGCCGATAGCGTATTCAATATTGAATGCAATTCCTGTTTTTTCAGTGATTGCTCTCGAGACAGGGTCATCACCCCACTGAGTTCCACCAATCACAGCACTTGATAATACAGTAAACGTCGTTACACCATTTTCATCTTTTTGAAGTGGGTTTTTCTTGTTCCCTCTTGAACATCCGCTTAAAATGCTCGTTAGCAAAGAAACAATTATTAATAATACAATAATACTTTTTTTCACAAGACTACCTCCTTTTATTTATGAATTGTTTTCAATCCATGCTGTGCATGGCCTGAGTTTGATTTTACCCAATGGTCCAGTTCCTGCTCCTTTTATTCTTTTATTGCCCCAAGAGTTATACCGCTGACAAAATATTTTTGTACAAATGGGTATACAACAAGTATAGGTATGGTGGCAATAATTGTCATGGCTGCTTGAAGTGACTGAGGTGATGCAAAGGTTCTGCCAGCTGCACTTGCGTCTACAAGTTGTGCATCGGTTAAGCTGGCGGTGCTGGAGCGAACAATCTTCATCATTTCAAATTGCAAGGTAGTAAGTCCAACTTGGGGGTTGGAGGCATAAAAGAATGTATCTTGCCATGAACTCCATTGAAAAACTGCTATGAACAGAGCCACTGTTGCAATAACAGGTTTACACAGTGGCAGAATCACCTTCGTAAGCAGCTGCGACTCACTTGCACCATCAATCGTTGCGGCTTCACTAAGACCTGAAGGAATTCCCTCCATAAATGTTCTGAGTAAAATAATATTATAAGCACTTAAAAGATGCGGTAATAGATAGACTGCATAGTTGTCGATCAAACCTAATTTAAGATACAATAAATACGTAGGAATAAGACCAGCCATTAAATACATGGTCATAATCAAATATTTGTTTAGAAATTTTCTAAGAACAAATTCCTTTCTACTCAGAGCATAGGCTACCAAGGTACTGCAGCTAACGTTAAGAATCGTGCCCAGTAACGTCCTTGTAAAGGAGTTACTAATTGCGGTCATCAAATCTTTGTTATGCTTAATAATGGTCTCATAGGAGATTGAAGTAAATATTCTTGGAAAAAAATATAAATCACCACGTAACGAGTCTTTCGGATCATTTAAAGAAATGACTGCAAGGTTCCAAAAAGGGTATAACGTAATAAAAATAACAAACGCCATAATCAAGAACAACAGGATTGGAAATGTGAGTTTTCGTATTTTCTTCATAATAATCTCCTTAAAACACTGATGTGTTGTTCATTTTTTTAGAGAGCAAGTTGGCACTTACTACCAATACAACGCCTACGAGTGATTGAAAAACACCGGCGGCCATGGCATAGGAGTACTCACGACTTTTTAGACCGTATCGATAGATATAGGTTCCAATGACATCGGCATACTCAAAATTACCTGCATTACCGAGCAGCAAACTTTGTTCAAAGCCTTGAAACAATACCCAACCAACTCTTAAAATCAGAAGTACAATAATAGTTGCTGCGATACCCGGAAGGGTTACATGCCATATTCTTTTCATTCGACCTGCGCCATCAACATAGGCAGCATCGTACAACTCTGTATTGATTCCTGACATAGCTGCCAGATAAATAATTGCTGCCCAGCCCATCTCTTTCCACATTGAAATCAGCGTAATCAGCACCCAATAATATTTTCCTTCCAGCCAAAACTCAATCGGTGTCTGTATTAGACCAATGTTCATTAACAAATTATTGACGAGTCCTTGGGATTTAAGTAGGTTGATAAAGATACCCGATACCACAACCCAGGAAATAAAATGGGGCAAATAGGACACGGTTTGTGTGAAGCGTTTAAAGGGACTATTTTTCATCTCATTTAAAAATATGGCAAATGCAACTGCAGAAATTGTTCCAAAGGACAAGTCCAAGACGCTAATAGCCAATGTATTTCGAAGAGCTAGCCAAAAGCCTTCATCTTTGAAAAGATTAATATAATTCTGAAGCCCAACAAATTGATCCATGGTTAGCGGTACCCCAGGTCGATAATCAAAAAAGGACCAGGCCCAAGCAGCCAGTGGTAAATAGGAAAATACAAATATGTAAATAATCAAGGGCACCGTGATCCACAATAAGAATTTTTGTTGTTTCATTTTGGCCCATAACAATTGTTTCTGTGAATTCGTTTTTTTATCTTTTAATGCTGTATCCATACGCACCTCCGTAGCTCTTAACCGTTATTACGTTCAGTATAGCTTACCTAACTTTATTTCATAGGTGATGATTTTAAGATTAAGGTCTGTTTTCTTGCTATCCTTACCAGCCCTTCATGGTGTTCGCTAGTAATCAAATCAACCATTGGTAATTCTATTGGAAAATTAACCTCGTGCTCATTGTGGTTGATAATGAACTTAAGGAGCTGTCCATCTTGTGTTTGTCTTAAGACCAATTCTATTCCTTCCAACCTATCAGAATATGTCGTGGTAATTTGGGCTTCTTTACCTATCTCTAATAAAACCTCACTTAAAAAAGCTTCATTTAATTGACCTGCAATGTAATAAGCGCACCCATCACCATAGGAATGCTTTGTAACAATAGGCATCACTTCTTCATCATAATTTACAGTATAAAGCTCTGTTGCTGTTTCAAGCTGCACAAAATCCAACCAATTAGTTACAGAAAAAAGTTGTTCGTGGCTCGTTTCTATTACTAAAAAATCATCAGGAACAAGGAGGGTATATCCTGTTACCTTAATACCGAGTAATTCCCTATACGCACCTGGTAATGCGATAGCATTCACTTTGTTCTCCAAATTCTTAACGCCCGCACGGTAGTCCATAACAATTCGACCACCCTTTTTTACATACTCTTCTAATTTTGTTTTCATGGTCTCATGACCCATAATCATATTGGGTAAAATGAGGAGCTTGTAATGGCTAAAATCATCTTCAGGACCAATAACATCCACCATTACTTGGTGCTTTCTGAGTCCTTTGAAATATTGATATAGATGCCCAGTATAATCGTATCCGATAATCATTGGTTGAATATCAAATACCCAGTCAATTTCATAGGAACTCACAATGGCTACCTCAGATTGGATTTTCGATGTCTCCACTTCAGGTAGAAAAGCCTTGAAGGACTCACCAATTTGCTTAACCTCCTGGTACCTATCATTCTCTTCCCCATCATGGTCCAAAATACCATGCCAATATTGTTCTGCACCTATCAAACTTGTACGCCATCTAAAATAAATAACTCCGCTGGCACCATAAGCAATGGATTGATATGTCCATCTTTTGATGTCCCCTTTCCTGGGGGCCGGAAAGGCGATATCACCACCTGGTGCACCACTTTGATGTTCCATTACCCAAAAATTCTGCTGCTTGAGTCCTCTTGCGATTGTATGCTTAAATGATGATGGTAAATAGGGTATGGGTTTTTCAAACGTAATGTTAGGATAATTATCCCATGAAATCACATCCAAATGTTTTGATAGGGCAGAGTAGTCAATATGATGTTTATAATTGATGACGAGATTGTGTGTGATGTATTGATTTTTGCAAAGTCTTCTCAAAATCTCTTCCTGAGCATGGTGGAACCGAATGATGCTATCAGAGAAAAATCGCCTATAGGCTAGCAAAAAAGAGGGATTTTGTACGGTATGAGTATACATTGGTAATGGTATCTGATCAAAATCTTGGTATTCTTGACTCCAAACCACGTTACCCCACTGTTCATTTAAGTTCCGGATATTCTCATACCTGTTTTTTAACCAAGTTTGAAATTTTTTGTGACAGGTCACACAAAAACATTGTTCCGTATGATCCATACCATATTCATTATCTATTTGCCATGCGATCACGTTCGGATGGTTATGGTACCTATTTGCCATCGCTGTAACAATTTCCTTACAATGTAGGATATAATGATCATTGTTATAACAATAATGCCGTCTCGATCCAAATCCCCTAGCGATTCCCTTTTCATCTACCACGCGCATATCCGGATACCGATCAAACACCCATTTGGGAGGGGTGGCTGTTGGAGTTCCTAAGATGACTTGAATGCCATAATCCCCACATAAATCAATGATTTCATCTAGCCACTCGAAGGAACAGACTCCAGGTGCACTCTCAAGCCTTGACCAAGTGAATTCTCCCATTCGTACCACATTAAAGCCCGCTGCTTTCATCATTTTCAAATCCGTATCCCAGCGTTCTTTTGGCCACTGTTCCGGATAATAACATGCCCCATATAACATTTAATCCATCCTCCTAGAATCGTAATCTATTTTTCCACCAAATAATTTATGGTCAACAATTTTACCCTCTACAACTAACTTGTAAGGTACTCCTTCTGGCACATACCCCGTAACCTTTATGTTTTGTTTGTTTTTTTCCCAATTGATCCAGGCAATGCCCTTTGGCGTAATTACTTGACCCTTTGCATATGTCAAACCCACAAAACAAGGCTCAATAATGATGGATTCATAACCTGGCACTTCAGCTCTTACACCTAGTATGTGTCTTGTAAATTCATACAGAGGCAATGCTCCCCAGCCATGACAGTCGCTTCTTTGTCTGGTTAAATCTTCCGGCCAAGTTGTTAAATTGAGTGGCAGTAACCGCTTCCACTTTTCCCACAATGGCAATGTATCCGAATATTTGCCCACCTTTTCAAGAGCTCTAAACAAGAAATAGGAACCTGCATAAGAGCATTGTGGTATAGTTAAATCATCCATTGATTTTTTAAGGATCTCTTGCTGTCTATTTCCTTTTGCCACATCACTGAGCACCGCCCAAACTTGACAATGCTGACTATACTCATTAAATCCAGGACCATCCATATAAAGACCCCGTTTATCATCAAAGCAATAGGTGTTGACAGCAATTTCTAGTTCAGTAGCATTGACTAGGTATTCTTTTGCAACATCTTCTCTACCCGTCAACTCCATCATACTTGCAGCAGCTTTAAGAGCTTTGATATACACCAGGTTATCAAATGTTAAGGGTCCATATGCGGCTGCACCTGGTGTGCCATTCGCGTTCCCGTTTTCATCCTCCCATTCTTCAACCCAATCAACAAAATGCCAATGACCAAACTTTTCAATTAAATTTAAGGGACCCTTTTTATTTTCAAACCAAGCTATGATGGCATCAATTGCAGGTCGGTACTTGTATATTAGCGATGTATCTCCCGTGTGTTCATAATAGTCCTGCAGCATCATAATCCACTGAAGAGAAAACACAGGGATGACATGTCTTGAAGCAGATGGGTAACGACACATAAGCTGACCATCTGGCAGTAATGAGGCATGAAAATCTTCAATTGCTTTTAGGGGTAATCTGAGGTCATCTGTTATGGCATAGGTAAATAATACCTCCAGTCTTGTATCTAATATGTACTGCAGTTGCTCATAATAGGGGCAATCGTAGTAAGTCTCATGCATACACCTCTTCAAGGTTCTGACGCTCACATCCCATAAGTCGCTCGTCCATTTTTCATTGGTTTCAATTTTGGAAATAACCTCAAGTGGGTAGCCCGTTTCATAATAATACGGTGGATATAATACCATGGATTGATCTGAGACCATCACCTCAACTCTGATAAATCGAAAGGTTCTAAACCAAAAAGGCTCATAAACAAATTCTCCCTCTACTGGATAATATATATCCTCATAACCACTTAACTCATAATGTTCTGCATCATCGCGTACACCCTTAAGTGGGTATTGACCTTCGGAGGCTTTCGAGTAACTCTCAGCATAAGTAATTTTAACTTTACTGCCAACGCCACCTTCTGTTCGGATGTTCAGGTAACCTGTCATCAATTCTCCGGCATCTAATTCAACAACATAGGTGCAATTCGCCTTAAGAACTAATTTTTCATCTCCTATAAAATGAATTTGTTCAACATCCCCATAGATTGGCATTGTTCTTTGAAAATTCCGTCTTTGATTAAGTAGCAGAGGGATTGGTCTTGCCTCAAGGGTGAAGGGCAACAGTCCTCCGAAGTATGTGCCATCAGCACGCCAGTGGATTTTTGCTCTTTCAAAGGCATGCAAGGATGGCATTGTTTTCCAGTCTTTTGGAATCAATTTGCAAGACACATCTTCAAAATCACCAACAACGACATAGGTTGTGCTTTCATACTTCTTCCATCGATAGGCCAATGAAAAATGCACAAACCAGTCGCTAACACCCGTTGATATATCCAGAATCTGATGACCTTTGCTATCTTCACAGATCCCCTTCAAAATAAACCAAGGTCCAAACACATTTGTAAAAATGCTGACAGGACCACCACTTCCGTCATTCATAAATTGATTGGGTGGGTAGTAGGCTACTTCTACAGCTATAATGTTTTCACCTATAATCAAATATTCACTCACATCTACGGACTCATAATAATGCCGCCATGGGTCACCAACGCAAGGTCCGACCGTAATACGTTTTCCATTGATCCAAAGTTTATAGCGATTATGCGCACTTAGATGCAGTATCATCGCACCTATTTCTTCAAGGATAAATATCTTTTTAAAATCAACAATTTGATTCTTTTGGACATCTAATTGTTGGTATAAGCAATCCGGTAATCCAATCCAATTAGAACCGTGTAGTTTCGTCACTAACTCCATTTATAATTCCTCACTTTTTATCATAGTTTCTGTAATTAATAACCTATATTAATATAATATCATCCAATAAATCAGTCGATTAAGGTGTGTACTTATGAAGTTAGTCTAATAAATTACGGAGTTGTTTTGTTACCTTATATGATGGGTACTATTTTGTATCATGATGTAAAAGAAACGGATATAAAATGATGACGTGCTGAGATTAATTGACATAAGAATTTCCGGAACGGACTAATATAATTTCTGAACCGAAATGCGAATTACATAATATCAGATGAAGAGCAAAAGCAAGTTTATATAGAGTTTTATATAAAAAAACTGGGAGCATCTATTATCCCCCAGTTAATTCTAATTGCTTATAACTATCTAACACTAATACAATTATCTTTAATCTAAACAAACATATCTAGCACGTATTTGATCATTAATATATCTAATTCCCAATTTTATCCAACAACTCCTACTTCCCAATCTGCCGTCCTGTCTGGTCTACCTTATAATCTCCGGTATAGATCAGTTCTGATATCGGCACCAGTTCATATCCCCTATCCTGCAATCCTACGATAACCAGTTCCAGCGCTTCCGGAGTATATTTTGCACCCACATGCATTAGGATGATGGAACCGTTGTCAAGCTTCTTGTTGTTTACCGTCTTATTTATGATACCGTCAACTCCGTAATCCTTCCAGTCCATACTGTCAACATCCCACTGTATTGTATAATATCCGCACTCTTTTGCTGCCCCAATCAGGGTGTTATTATAATCACCATAAGGAGCACGGAATAAGTTCATCTCACTTCCCGTCAATTCCTTAACAGCATCATGAAGCGTCATAATTTCTTGAAGGCATTCCTCCTTGGACAATTCCGTCATCCGTTTATGATTTTCACTGTGATTTCCAAGGTTATGGCCTGCTTTTGCTATTGCTTTCACGTCTTCGGGATACTTATCAACCCATTCACCGGTCATGAAGAAGGTTGCCTTTACCTTATATGCAGCCAAGATGTCAAGAATTGCCGGTACATCCTCATTCCCATAAGCTGTATCGAAACTAAGTGCCACCTTACTCTCTTCTATGTCTACAGAATAGATGGGTAGCTCTCTACGAATAACATTCGTGGATACAGTTACTGCATTCGGCATGATCTTTACACCAAAGCCAATGATGGCGATAATGCTTAATACGATAATGCCTAATTTCATAAATAGTGTGAAATTAGAAGGAGTAGCCTCAGACCCCTCATTGATACCATCCTCCTGCTTAACAATAGGTAATTGCTTTTCAGTTGTTAAGTCCTTTTTATTCTGTTTCATTGCCTCACCACGATAATGTTGTCTTACTATATGTATATCAGTGGGGCTAGGACTATATTCAAGCATTGTTAATTGTTTCAGTCTAAAACTTATCCTAACGATATTTCTTTTCTCTGTTGGCAATGATCTGGTTAACTATAACACCACCTAGTTAAAGGTTTTTCTATACACAGCAATTTCTCTCTTTAATTGTAAAAAATAATCGGTAATTCCTTTTCTATCGCCGCGTCTTGCTGATAGCTCAATCTTAAACGCTGTGTTCTTTAAATCTTCTGCATCTAACTGAATTAAATAATTTTTTATCTGATGAGCAATATCTTCAATTGCTATGAAATTATTATTCTTATATAATTCGGTTTCAAACTGTTCCAACAGCTTTATTATACTTAAGTGCATTAGTTGATGATCTAAGTGATTCGATTTTATCTGATTTGTATGTACTATCGTACCATCTTCAGAAACTTTCACTTCAAAATCGGTTACTTGATTACTATTTTTTTCTACCACTTTATCGATTGTGACAAACATATCTTCCATTTTTATAGGTTTCGGTAAATATTCATCCATTCCGAGGCCTAAAAACCTTTCCCGGTCATTTTGAAGCGCATATGCAGTCAATGCAATAACCGGTGTATATTTTGATGATTGCATATCTTTTTCACGAATTCTCTGTGTAGCCTCTACTCCGTCCATTTCCGGCATCTGTATATCCATTAGTATAAGATCATAAAGGTTTTTATCATATTTCATTAGTGCTTCCAGTCCATTATTCGCCAAATCTACCTTATGCCCCTTCATAGTAAGCATTCGGGATATTACAATCTGATTTACAAGATCATCTTCTACAACTAAAATATGATAGTAATTCCTAGGCAAAGACACTTCTTGTTCAGAACTAACATTTTCAGTTTGTATACTACCAAGTTTGAAAGGTAACGTAAAGCTGAATGTGCTGCCCTTATTAATTTCACTTTCTAACCATATGCTTCCACCCATCATCTCTATCAGTTGTTTCGATATTGCCAATCCCAAACCGGTACCACCGTATTTTCGTGTAAATGTATTCTCCACCTGACTGAAGCTTTTAAATAATAAATCGATATCCCCTGATGAAATTCCAATTCCGGTATCTTTTACTGAGAATTGCAACTCAATTACACCTCCCGGCAAAGTGTGCTCTCTGATCTCCAGCAATACTTCACCATTTTCTGTGAATTTAATTGCATTACTTAACAGATTATTTAGTACTTGCTGCAACCTGGTTGGATCGCCCTTCAATACAGCTGGAATACCGGATGATAATGAATAAAACAACTTAATTCCTTTTTCTTTGGTACGAATGGAATGTGTTCGTAACATATCATCAATCATACTTTTTAGATTAAAATCAATGTGATCAATTTTAAGCTTTCCGGCTTCCATCTTTGAGAAATCTAGTACATCATTAATTACTTTTAGGAGTGATTTTATACAACTTTGTGCCGCATTAAGGTTATCAATCTGTTCTTTGTTAAGCTCCGTTAACATTGTTAAATCTATCATACCAGCAATACCATTAATAGGAGTTCTTATTTCATGGCTCATATTAGCCAGGAATTCACTTTTTGATTTCGTTGCCTTTTCAGCCATCTCCTTTGCTATGCGAAATCTTTGTTCGCTTTCCAGTATTAATTGTTCTGCCATCTTCCGTTCTGATATATCCCTAATAATGCTTATTAAAACTCTCTTGCCAAATATATCAGCCCCTTTGGAGTTGACTTCTACCGGAAAACAAGAACCATCTTTCCGATAATGAACAGCTTCAAAGAATAACCCCTCCTTATAAGCTGTTTCCATTTGTTTTTGCGTAATTTCTGATGTCCTTCGAATTGTTTTGATATTCAATTTTAATAATTCATCATAGGTATAGTGATATGCTAATATCGCAGCCTTATTAGCTTCAATGATATTTCCATCCAAATCTATAAAAAGAATAATATCTCGAGTATATTCCGCCAGCATTTGATATAGTTTTATAGTTTCATCATTCGCTTCATTAAATTGCATTCCAACAAATCCCTCCTTTCAACCCGCTATCTTCTATAGATCTCTAGCTATTTATTTTTCATATATCGAAGAAATGCATCTGCAACGATTGGGTCAAATTGTGAACCGGAACAATGAACTATTTCGTCCATCGCCTCGTCTTCCCCTCTGGAGCTTCGGTAGGTTCTCGTGCTTGTTATTGCATCAAATGTATCCGCTACTGCAATGATTCGTGCCATGATAGGAATGCTGTCTGAAGAAATCCCTTTCGGGTATCCTCTTCCATCCCATCTCTCATGATGAGCTAAAACTGCGTTAGCAATTTCCATCGTATCAATTGATGTACTAAGAATGGTAAATCCGTGTTCCGGATGACTTTTTATCTGCTGCCATTCCTCAGCATTTAATTTACCCGGCTTATTTAAAATGTCTTCACTTACTGTTATTTTACCAATATCATGCATTAACCCAGCAAGCTTTACTCTTTTAATCTCATAATCTGAAAAGCCTAATTCTATTGCAATTTTCTCACTGATAAAACTAACTCTTCTGGAATGTTCTTCTTCTCTTGGATTCTTCTGATGTAGCGTCTTGATAATTGACTCAATCATATTTCTTCTAACACTACTTACCTCAAGGATTTTATTACTAAACAAGTTATCCTCTGCTTTTTGTACTAGATATTTAGCATTTGAAATGTCATTATCTTCTATCGCCCAACCAAATGAAATATCATAATCAGAAGTCTTGTTCGTGTCGATCAAGGCTTTTATGTCGGTAATTACTGCGTTTAGAGATTTTCTATCGAGAAAAGGAAATAGCATAACTATTTCATCACTTCCCCATCTTGCAGCACAGGAATATTGTAAATCCGATCTAGTGAAAATATCACTGATTTCTCTAAGAATATTATCGCCGGCGTCATGTCCATAAGCATCATTAATTACCTTTAAACCATTAATATCAATAATTACAACACATAATGGCATTATTAATTTATCTATCGCTGATTGCAATTCGGATTCAAAATATTGCCTTGTTCCTAATCCTGTAAGCACATCATGATTCCTCAGATACAAAACGTGATCTGTCTTTCGTTTCATATGCAATGCATTCGTTACCTTGAGAGAAAATCCAAAATCAATTGCCATGTCGTTAAACGGTTTTTCGAAGTAATCATATGCACCCAGTAACAGAGTTCTTTTAATCGTTTCTTTGTCACCTATGGAGGAGCATATAATAATCGGAATATCACACGTATCATTATTTTCTTTTATTTCCTTTAAAATGTTCAATCCATCAATACTTTCTATTAATAAATCAAGAACGATTACTGCAATTCCTTCTCTTATAACTTGATGACAAACATCATTCCATCGTTATTCAAGATAATTTCATAGTTGTTATCAGCAACAAGAAGAATTTTCTTCATTATCATACAATCAACCGGCGAATCATCAATAATAAGAATTTTTTCTTTTATCGGCTTCATATCAGTTTATCCTCCCTCCGTTGGTAATACATGTAATTAATCAAACAATTTCAATCTACCTATATTGCCTTCTATAAGGCAAATATTTTATTAGACTTAATTCTATTAATGATAAAAATAAATTCGTCGATATTATCTTCTTCAATTAGCTTTTCTGTACGTTCAAACATGTCCCATAATTCATCGATGTGAACGGCGCCGGAAGCACCTTTTAATTGATGCATCAAGTTTTTTAATGTAACATAATCTCGATTCATCAAACAATTATCAATTTCGATAAATGCTTTACTTACTTGAGAAATATATGTATTTATGATTTCAAGACATGAATCAAAATCAAATTTCAGCAGATCTTGTAGTTTGTTTACAACGTCATAAATAGTAAGACCACTCTCATCGGAATTTTTTTTATCATATTTCAATTTTTCAACACCAAAAACTGTCGACAATTTTTCTAAATCTATTGGTTTCGTTATGACTTCGTCCATACCTGAATCCAGACAACGCATTTTTTCAGCATCTGACGAGTAAGCTGTCATGGCAATTATTTTTGTATCTTTGCAATGTTGACGAATATTCTTAGTTGCTTCGAATCCATCCATGACAGGCATTTGACAATCCATTAATATAAGATCAAAGTGATGTTTCAAAGTTTTTTCAACAGCTTCTAATCCATTCATTGCAATTTCATAATATATATCATATTTCTCGATAAACATAACTACTAACTTTAGATTCACCAGATTATCTTCAACGACAAGGATTGAATTTACTTTCTGGAGCTTATTAATAGATATTTCTTCAGGAGCTTCTTCCACTATTGTATTTTTCAAATCCAATATGGTTGGTAGTGTCATCTGGATATGAAAGGTTGTACCTCTCCCATATGTGCTTTGATAATCAATACTCCCATGATAATAATTAACTATTTCCTTACATATAGTTAATCCTAGCCCTGTGCCGCCAAAGCTCGAAGCAATACTTGCATCTGCTTGTGTAAAAGGTGAAAACAAATAGGGCTTCACTTCTTCCTTAATTCCAATTCCGGTATCACTTATCGTTAGAAATACCTCTACTTCAGATGAATTTGTTATTGATTTAAGAGTTAGTTTTATACCTCCGACTGATGTAAATTTAAGAGCATTGCTCAGCAGATTGCCAATTAATTGATTTAGCTTGGTTTTATCTACGTTTACATTGAAATTCATGTCATTATGAAAATTTAGGTCAAAATATAATCCTTTATTTTTTGCTAATAGTTCATAATGATTTAAGGTTTCTTTGAAGCAATCTTTAAGGACAACATTCTCTTCATTAAATATCATCTTTCCTGCAGCATACTTTTCAACATCCAAAATTTCATTGATCAGATTTAATAGCATTTTTGAAGAATTTTTAATCGTAACTATGATCTCATTTTGACCATTCGACAAATCCGTTGCTTCAAGTAATTGAAGGAAGCCCATGATACCATTGAGGGGGGTACGCATTTCGTGACTCATCACCGATAAAAATCTTGTTTTTGCATCATTCGCTTCCTCTGCTTTAATTACACTTCTCTCAAGAACACTGTTTAAAAAAACTAATTGTTCCGTCCTTTCTTTCACTTGCTGATCCAGATTTTCATTAATACTTTTAATCTTTTCTTCGATCTTTTTTCTTTCTTGAATTTCATTTTTTAATTTTTTATTTGAAGCATTTAAATCTTTTGTTCGTTCAACAACTGTTTCTTCCAAGTTCAAATTTATTTTCTTGATTTCATTTTCTCTATCTTCAATCTTTTCTAACATTAAGGAAAAATCATAATTTAATTCGCTAAACTCTTTAAATTTCAAATCGATATGATGATTCTTTTGTGCTGTCTCATTTTTTATAATGATATTTGCTCTGTTTTGTAATAAGCCCAGTTCCTCATTCACCTGTTTAAAATATTTTTTTAAATTCAATGTAACAAAAACTCCCAATACCAACCAAACCAAAAATAATTCTATGACAAAAATATACAATTCTTTATACACATCTGAGTAATCAAATTCAAAAATTACATACCAATTCAGCTCCTCTATTTTTTTATAACCAATCTTGAATTTGTTATTAAAGTTTGCGATTTCAGAGTTATTACTCATATCCATTTCGTCAAACATATGATATCTCAGTCTGGATTCCACCGCGTTATAATCATTCGCAACGATATACGTACCCCATTGGTCTAGGATTAATATTTCTTTAACATTATTGAATCTATCACCATAATCTAATGTTATAGGTAAGGATAGTAAATCTAAATCTACTACAATCATATAATTATCATATAAAATAGAAGCGCTTAATGTGGGATTCCCGTTTAAAGAGGAAATATATACTTCTGACCAAGTTTCTTGTCCTGAACTTCCTTTGAGATAAAAAGGCTCATTGACCACACTATACCCAATATAGTTCTTATCATATGGTGCTGTATTTACTACGTAACCATCACGATCAATAATGTGAATATCCGTAAAATAGCTATATGATTTTTGTATAGTTTCAAGATACCTCGTTACTATTTCTCCATCTAAAGTATCTTGATCATTTATCATAGAGTTAACATTCTTTATTAAATCAAGGGGTAGCTCCACAGTATCTTGAATCTGATCAACCATGAAATCAATTAATACTTCATTTTGAATATCCATCTCTTTGTTGATTATTCTAAGCATTGAGTTAGCACCGATCAGATATAAAATAATCGTTACCACTAGCATAATACCGCAGATATTAAATATTGAGTTTTTTAAACTAACTTTTTTCCTAATTTTCATTTTCATCAACCCTTATATAATTACCATCAGTAATTTGATCCAACAGATACTTTCTGGAATTATCCCCATATTTATCAATAATAAAATCTCCTTCAAGCCCTTGAAAAGTACCAATCTCGATAATTTTATTTTTTATGCTTTGAGGATCAATCGTATCCGTATCCGATTCTTCTATTGCCAAGGACAGCGCTAATATTGTTTCATACGAATAAACACTTGAGAAATTTACTTCTGTTCCATATCGTTTGTAATATTCATCTTTAAACTCTGTAAATTCAACGGAATTGTTATCTTTATCTAATCCACTAACCACATATAATCCTTCAACAGATTTGCCGCCTATTCTTAACAGATCGTCCGTATGAGCCCAAAGCGGTCCATAGGTAGGTTTATCAATCTTATTTTTACGAAACTCTGTCATTATCTTCGCCAAATCGGAAGCACTTGAAATAACAAAGATGCTATCATAATTTTCTTTCCTATTTACTTTTTTGATAATTCCTTCTATATCACTTTCATTTAAAGAGTCATATGTTATTTTTTCTATAACGCTTCCACCTTGAGCCGTGAGAATCTCATTCAAATTGTTATATATCATCTCATTAAAGCCGATATTCTTTAAATAAAATTCTTATGGTTTTGTTCGATAGCAAAGTCAGCGATAATCTGAGCTTGCTCTTTCGTAGAGGCGATAAACCGAATAAAATTATCATCAAGACCACTGAAAGAATCAGCACTAATGGTTGGTCCTAAATACAATATGTCATGTTTTATTACCTCATCATAAGCAGCAATCATTTCACCACTTGTATAATGTCCTACTACTATTTTTATATCTTCCTTTACAAATTCACTAACAATTTCTTTTGCGCGAATGGCATCATTTAAATCGTCCTTTATGATAAGTTCTAATTTTTTACCACGAATACCACCGTTTTTATTGATCTGATCCACCGCTATTTCTATACCTCTTCTTCCCGATACTGATAAATCGGATTGGCTTCCCGTCATTGTTCCGACAATGCCTATTTTAATTGTTTCCTTCCGACATCCGTTAAGAATTAATATAAATATTAAAATTAGAAAAATGATCATATTAGCTTTTTTATTCATGGTTTCCTCCAATACCGCTAAACGTAATAATTTATTTTACATTTTACTAGAATTTATTTTATCATCTAGGCATGCCGATTCATTCAATAACGTTTCATTACTCTGTCAGATAATCCCTTATTTGGCAAGTACTCCCTACTCTTCATAGCATAAGTCTATTAGAATATTCTGTCAATATACTTTGTAATATTTTGTCGAATGTTTACTCATTTTTTTAATCCGGTTTGCTTGTAATTTACGCTATTAGAACTTGTAAAATACTCCCCTTTTATAAGAAAGTAGGCTAGTCATAGCTGACTAGCCTACTTTCAACTCCTAATTATAAGTTTCTCGGTAATTCCTATCGTGTATCATTTTCAGATACATACTAATATTTATTCAAGGCAGTCGTCATATTCCCAGTAGGTGTGATAATTCACGTTCTAGAATCTTGCTATGAATGTAAATATATTTCCGTCATGTTCGAATTTTAGAAATCCTCCATAGGCATCAATCACCTTTTGAATATTTTTGATACCATAGCCATGGGAGCTGACTCTCTTCGTAGAAATATATTGACCGTTTTTCATTTCCACCTGCCCGTTGTATGTATTGCACACCTTGAAGAGACAATATCTATTTATAATTTTTGATGTGATAGACACAAACCTTATCTGTGAGGAATCCATAAGTCGGCAAGCAGTTATTGCATTATCTAAGGCGTTACCAAGTACGATACACAGATCGCTATCCGATACCTCGAGCTCTGCATCAATAATGCATCGGCTTTCAAATGAAATTGCTTCTTTTTGAGCTTGCAGGTAATAATAACCTATAATAGAATTGGCTACGGCATGTTCACAGAACAATGGCAGCTGTTCTATACTGCTCTTTTCGCTATACTCTCCTAAAAATTCTTTTAGTTTATCAAATTTACCTTCATCTGCTAACCTGTTCATCGTTCCGATAAAATGACTGATATCATGCTTTATTTTTTTTATATCATCCATCTGACTGCTAAGGTTATCATAATATTCCTTCTGCATGGTTATCTGTTTATTCGCCATTTCAAGACGAGATGCTGAAACCGTAAAATCGTCATAGAGGTCTCCGGTTCGTATCGAGTATACGATACACATAATAACCATAAAAATCACTAGCATAAACAGTAATGTAATAGACATATTGATATGTATGATACCATTGATATAAAAACTGTCTAGGGTTAATCCGATGATAATAAGGACTGCTCCCCAGAAGATTATCATTCCGAATTTAATTAGTTTCTCTCTGTTGATATATACTTTGATGAAGAGATAAATATCCAATACATAAGTTAACATTGGTATAAAGACCGATAGATATTGGTTATATAGATACTTCGGTACAAGTAAGTATACAAGAAACAGCATCATATAAAATATCAGAAACCCTGTCTTCTCTCTTCTGTTGAAATCAATGCCGCATTGTTCTTGCACAAGGAAAATCAGCAGATATTTAAGTGCAAATGTGACAAGATACATCAGTAGGTTTGTCCTTTCATAAGCGAGACCAAAGAACAGCACCGGCTGCCAAAAGCTATAAAACTCGGTAGTCAACATCGTTCGTATCAGAATCAAGAAAATCATTACCGGCATCCAGAAAGAATGAAGCTTCTGCCTTACTGAGAAAAGATATATGGAAAGTAGATTAATAAATGCAAATAATGCTATTCCAAAAAGGACAAGACGCACAGCAGATCGTATATTGTTCTCGGCTGTTATCTCATCATAATTACATAAAACCGGTGTCATATAAAGCCCGGAGAACATAGTGGAGGCAACCTCAATAATCACTTCATGCGTGATATCACCGGAAAGTAATATTGGATATAATACAGTTGTGGGAGCCGTAAAAATTCCATCTTTGTCCTTGGAAATAATTCCACTTTCCGAAGCAAGCTGCTCATCAATATATATTTTATAAGCTCCGGAAAAATCCGGAATATACAAAGTAACCGTATCGTCATATGCAAACTGTTCCAGCGTCAGCTTGTAGCTTGCATAGCCCTCAGCAGTCAGTCTTTCGTTACTGATTTTATAATTGGACCATTCATCCGGAACTCTAATTATCAAGTCCGGACTCATATCCTCGACTTCATCAGAGATAATAAGTCTCTTCCAATAAAATTCCCACTGGCCCTCCAGATAGAACTTATTCTCCGTCAGATCTGCATTTGCTAAATCCATCTTTGCGTTTACTGCTTCCGGAACAGAAGTTATGTCATGATATAATCCGGTATAAATAACAGGCAGAAAAATCAGCACTAATGTCAGAATCAACCCACAAATCAAAATCCATCTTTGATACTTGTTTTTTACCATCCTGCAATCCCCTTTAGTACATACATATAAATACTTAAAAAATTTATTATTTCATGCTTTCATTCTAAAAATAAGTTTATCACTTCTCTAGTTTTATCTTCGCAAAAGCATCAGCAAATGCTGTATTCATGGGCTCACTATCTACTTTCTTTTGCTGGTTCATATAATTAGCCACATCCTTTTTACTGACACCAGCACCTTCTTTTTTGCGTCTTTCCTGGAATGCTGCCATTTTCTCTTTATGTCCGCAGGCACAGGTGAATAGCTGTCCTTCCCCCTTACCTACGAGTTCCATCTTCTTGTGGCATACGGGACATCTTGCATTACTGGTTCTTCCGATGGTCTCCCTTTGTCCGCATTCCCGGTCTTGGCATACCAACATTGTACTGTTCTTATTACTTACTAGTAACATTTTTTTGCCGCAGACAGGGCATTTCGTATTTGTCTGATTATCATGATGAAATTTGCCCTCATTCTCTTTGATTTCATTCACAATTTCTTTCGTATAAGATACCATCTCATTCATAAGTTCTTGCTTCTTTAGATTTCCTTTGGCTATTTTCGATAACTTCATCTCTAATTGTGCAGTTAATTCCGGTTTTTTCAGATCCTCCGGTACTAATTCTAATAATTGCTTTCCTTTTGATGTGATAAAGATATCTTTTCCCCTTTTTTCCATCAAGAAGGAGTTAAAGAGTTTTTCTATGATATCAGCACGGGTAGCAACGGTTCCGAGTCCTCCGGTTTCTCCTAAGGTCTTAATCATCTCTTTTTCTTTCTGCTCCATGAAATGAACTGGATTCTCCATGGCTGATAATAGTGTCGCTTCATTAAACGGTGCCGGTGGTTTCGTCTTTCCTTCCGTCATAGTGAATTCAATATTCTTCAGAATATCATTTTTCCTCATCTCGGGTAACTTTTCGTTGTCCTTATCTTCCTCCAACGAATTTTCATAGATTTCCTTATACCCTAATGACTTTATCACTTTACCTTTCGCGATAAATTCTTCTTTCTCCACTTGCACTTTAATTGTTGCTTCCTCGTATTCAAACGGTGGTAATAGGACGGAAAGAAATCTTTTCACTACCAAATCATAGATTTTTTTCTCCTCTGAACTCATGTTCTCAAGACTCACATATTGCTCCGTTGGTATGATTGCATGATGGTCACTGACTTTCTGATTATCTACAAAGGAAGAATTTGTTACAATTGGTTTTCTAGCCAGTATTCCTGCTATTTTTTTATAGGGTCCAACGCTGATCGCTTCTAATCGTTCCTTCAGGGTGCCTACGATATCGGTAGAAAGATATCTGGAATCAGTTCTGGGATAGGTTAAAACCTTATGATTCTCATATAAACGTTGCATAATATTCAGGGTGTCTTTAGCCGAGAAATCATACCGTATATTTGCATCTCTTTGAAGTTCGGTTAAATCATAAAGCCCTGGTGAATATGTTTTCTTCATAGTGGAATTGATTTCTGTAACTATTCCGTTTTTCCCTTTTATTATTTTTAATAACTCTACCATTCTGTTTTTATCAAAGGTCGAATGTCCTTGTGATTTTTGATCTCTCCAAGCAATTGTTATTCCATTTACTCTTCCAACCATTCCGTAAAAGGGTATCGGAATAAACTGTTTTATTTCTTCTTCTCTTTTTGCAATCATCGCTAACGTTGGAGTCTGAACACGTCCACAAGAAAGACTTGCATTATATTTGCAGGTAAGTGCTCTTGTCGCATTCATTCCAACGATCCAATCCGATTCTGCTCTGGCTACCGCCGCTTGATAGAGATTCTCGTACTCTTTTCCGTCCTTTAGGTGTGAAAAACCTTCTCGTATTGCCTTATCCGTAACAGAAGAAATCCATAATCTCTTAATTGGTTTTCTACTATTTGCTTTATCCAAGATCCATCTGGCAACTAGTTCACCTTCCCGGCCTGCGTCGGTTGCTATAATGATATCTGATACATCCTTACGATGAATTTGGGTTTTGACCGTTTGATATTGCTTCCCCGTTTGTTTCATTACAACTAATTCAAACTTCTGTGGCAGCATTGGAAGATATTCCATTTTCCATTCTTTATATTTTACGTCATAAACTTCCGGATCGGCTAACGCTACCAGATGACCTAGCCCCCAGGTGACAATATAACGATCTCCCTCGAAGGCTCCATTTATATTTTTCGAACACTTTAATACCTTAGCAATATCTCTTCCAACGGAGGGTTTCTCAGCAATTACTAATGATTTCATACAAATCTCTCCTTAAAATTTATGATCTACATAACTTATAGGGAGAATTTGCTCCCAACAACCCTATGATTCACAATTCCTTAATCAGTCTTCTTGCTAAAGCTCAACCTTGCCATGAACAGTCCTCGTGTTATTCAGCTGTTCACTGTAGGGATCCGGTTGGCTTCCACCGGCATATACTGTAAAGCTACCCGGTTCATACTCCTTTGTTCCATCTTCTCTGATAATCATGAATTGTTCCGGATTGATGTTAAAGGATACGGTGATGACTTCCTGAGGTTTCAGAGTAACTCGTTTTACTGCACAAAGCTTATGATGAGGTACACGAACAGAAGCTGAATCATCCTTTAAGTAGATCTGTACAATCTCATCACTCTCTATAGCACCTATATTCGTTACCGTAACCTCACCCTTTAATAACTCACCCGCGATAACTTTGTTACTTTCCAGACTAAGATTACTGTAAGCAAACTTAGTATAGCATAATCCAAAGCCAAAGGGAAATAGAGGATCCTCCTTGATAAACTTATAGGTTCTTCCGTCCATGGAGTAATCTTCAAAATCTGGTAGCTGATTGTCTTCCCGGTAGAAGGTTACCGGAAGACGTCCGGAAGGACTGTAATTTCCAAAAATCAAATCTGCTATTGCTTTACCTCCCATAGCACCCGGATACCATGCCTGAATAATTGCTGCGGCATGCTCATTACCATAATCAAAATCTATAGCACTTCCCGCTAAGTTAACGATGATTACCGGTTTGTTTCCCTCACAGGCGGTGCGGATTAAATCTCTCTGGCACTGAGGAAGATACAGTGATTGCTTATCTCCGGTAAATTCATTACCAGCCATCTCTTCCCCTTCGATGGTTTCATCAAGCCCGGTTACTACGACGACTATATCAGCCAGATCAATGTGTGTTTTCACTTCACCGAGTCGGTCACCAGCATAGCCCGGATCCTCCAGCTTATATTCATATAAATGACAGCCTTCACTATAGTTCACCCTGGCATCAGGAAGCTGGCTACGGATGGCTTCCAATACCGTATGATATTGGTTGGCTGTTCCATGATAATTTCCTTCCAGTGCTATGGTGGAATTAGCGTTGGGTCCCATTACTGCAATATTTTTAATCTTAGATTTATCCAGGGGAAGTATTCCGTTATTTTTCAATAATACCAGTGACTTTCTGGCTACTTCCTCATTCAAGGCGCGATGAGTATCACAATCCACAACGTCATAACTGATATCATCAAAAGGAGTTTTCTCATCAAACATACCGAGCTTCATTCTGGTCGTCAGCAGACGTTCCGTTGATTTCCTGATCTGCTCTTCTGTAATCTTACCTTCCTTTAGTGCTTGTAATAAATATGCATACAGATTACCGCAGTTTAAATCACAACCGTTTTCTAAAGCCAGTGCTACCGACTCCGTTGGAGTACTGGTTTCCTTATGGTGGAGATGGAAATCAGAGATTGCCCAACAATCTGAAGTGACATAACCGTCAAAACCCCACTTGCCCCGGAGTAGATCTTTTAATAAAGTCTTACTTCCACAGCAAGGTTCCCCATTGGTACGGTTATAGGCTCCCATGAAGCCTTCCACTCCGCAGTCAACCAATGCTTTGAATGCCGGTAGATAGGTCTCCTCCAGATCCTGCCCGGACGCTATAGCATTAAATTCATGGCGGAGTTTTTCCGGACCGCTATGTACCGCAAAATGCTTTGCGCAGGCTGCAGTTTTTAAGTATCTTACATCATAGCCCTGCAATCCTTTAACAAAGGCTACGCCCATCTTTGTAGTCAGATATGGATCTTCTCCATAGGTTTCCTGCCCTCTTCCCCATCTGGGATCCCGGAAGATATTAATGTTCGGTGACCAGAAGGTGATACCCTTATAGATGCCGTAATCCTCATATTTCTGATACCTATTATATTTCGCTCGGCCTTCCGTTGATATGACATCTGCAACTTTTTCTACCAGCTCATCATCAAAGGTTGCTGCCAGACCGATCGCCTGGGGAAACAGGGTTGCCATACCGGCGCGAGCAACACCATGTAACGCTTCGTTCCACCAATTATAGAATTGTATTCCCACAGATTCTACCTTTGCACTGCCATGAAGCATCTGAGAAGCACATTCCTCAACAGTCATATGTGCTACCATATCTTTTGCCCGTTCTTTAAAGCTTAATGCTTCATCCTGATATCTGTATCTTTTCTCCATTATTTCCACCTTTTCCAGAATTATTTTCCTTATTACCATATTCTAAAGTTCTCTATGTTTTCCACCATCTATAATCTACTTAATATTCCAATAAATCCACTTCCCTTATTGTTTTACTTACCGGGTTTACTTTTATTGATAGAATTTCATGATGTCCTATCTTAAGGGCATAGTTCTGACCTTGAAAGCATAAATGGAAGCTTTGATCCTTGCCCTCCAGTTCCAGTAGCCTCACAATAAACTCCTTATCATCCTCAGCCTTTTTCACAGTCATTATTTCTACTGCCTCCAAATCCGTAGCCACAAAGGAATAGGAATTCCTATGGTAATCTCCGTGATGGCAGTTATCTGCCAGGTATTCCAAGGGTGAATTCATTCTTCCAGCCATACGGTATAATTCTGACGCAGCCAACAAATCCCCGTGTGGTCTAAGCACAAATGAAAAGGGTAGCTTGCCTATATCCGTATATTCATAGCTCTCCAGTGGATTATACCAGTTCTTGCCGTTCCCCTGAGCATACATGGCACTTCTTGCTGCAGTAAGCATCAGAGTTCCCTGCCGAATGCTGAAGGAATATTTGCTGTCATTGGAGATAGCAAGGCCTTCGGTTCCTTCACTTGTAACATCCAAAAACCGATGCATGTAGTATTCCTCTTCATCCTTAATATGTCTGGTAATACATTCATAAGAGCCCTCTGCTTTTGTGACAGGCTCCTTAATTCCTAAGGGAAATGAAATCAGTAAATCGTGCCATTCTTTATCCCAATACAGAAGATTTTCAACGACAACCTCCTGATCCTGTGCATAGAGATAGTAGCGTTGCTCCAGCTTACTTCCTCCATGTTCATATATGACTCTGATACATTCTCTGATTTTACCGCTTTCTACTTTCTCGATTGACTTTAGCTGCATGGTTTCCCCGGTAGGTTCATAGGGTCTATCCTGGATATGACCCCAGGTATCTCTTTCATCCTTCCAGATCTCATAGGATACCGGAGCTTTTATAGCATGATAATCCCTCTTCTTATCTATAAGCTCGTTTAATAATCCGCTATGAAGATCAAAAGAAACCTTAATCCAGTCATTCTCCAGGGTGTAAGGGTTGGTATCCTCAAGCTCCATCTCGTTATTATAGCAAACTTCCGACTTCTCAATTAGGAGACGATAAACTGCAAAGCCACAGGACGGAATACGAGCCAGAAACACAATACTGCGCCTTCCCCCAAGGTTATAATTTCTAACCTTAGCCATGGTATGCACCCGTTGATATGGTACTTCCCTTCCCTCCGGATCTATCAACTTCAAGGGATCTTTGCAGAACCAGTTTAGTTCAACGGTTACATATTGATTGAACTCTTTCCCTTCCGTATTAAACAGGAAAAGCGGGAAGCCTTCTCCTCTCGTATCTACATGGTTAACAAGAGCCTGGGTTGCAATTGCTTTTATCTTTCCGCAGCCTGCACTAACAGCACCAAGCTGCATTATTGCCTCATCCCTGGCTTCCTTAATTGTTGTTCCACCAAGAGTATCATGAAATTGATTAAATAGAAGTACTTTCCACAGGTCTTTCATCCCGGAACTTTCCTCGTGCCAGTTTCCTGTCAGTGCAGACGCCATAGCGAGCATCATATCCGTTTGCATCAGACGCTCTTCATTGAAACGATTTGCTTTCTTTAACCTGGCATCCATGGCATAGCAGCCCGGATTGAATTTTTCAAAAGGTTGTTTTAACTTACAAAGGTGACTCTTGTCGAGCTCTCGAAAGAAATCCTCAAAGGTGCCAAGTTCGAATGTAACCTCCGGATATTCCATCCTAAGCCTTCCCATGCTTTCAATATTCTGCTTGGTTGGTCCTCCACCATGATTTCCGACTCCATAACAGCAGGGAAGCACCTCCGTGTTATGCATGGCCGCTAAAGTATCTTCCACATTCTTCTTCGCAGCATCATAAAACCAAGTAGTATATTCTCCGGGTAGAGTTATAGCATCAACAGTACTTCCATCCGCACTTTCCCACCGGAATAGAGGGTTTTCAAGACGTGGCCGCATAAATACATAATAATCCATGCCACTTTTTTTTAGAATCTGGGGAAGATTTCCGCCATGTCCGAAGCTGTCTACATTAGAACCAATTCTTGTAATCTTGCCAAACTTCTCCAACAGATACCTCTGACCATATAAGCCTTGACGAACAAATGCTTCGCCATGTGGTAGATTGCAGTCCGGCTCAATAAACCAACCACCGGTCAACTCCCATCTGCCTTCCGCCACTCTTTTCTGAATCTCCTCAAACATATCGGGAAGAGTCATCTCAATCCATTCAAAAAAAGCTGTTGAGGTGGAAGTGAATTTAAAATCCTCATATTCCTTCATTCGGTCCAGTGCGGATGCAAAGGTTGCTTTCACCTCCTGCATCCCTTCCTCCCAATTCCAAAACCATACCGGATCAATATGAGAGTTTCCAATCATGTAAAGTTTTTTTTTGCTCATCCCCGCTCCTCCAAATATACCATTCTAAATCAATCTATTCATTCGTAATCTAACATCAATAGCCAAATTTCTTATCATTAATCTCTTTGATTTTATCGACATCAACTTTAAATTCCCTATCAACAGTTAACAGCCCATTCACTTCTTGTTGAACATCAGTCAGCTGTGTATAACAATACCCTGCGATATATGGCAGTTTCTTAATTGCTATTGTTATAGCTTCAAAGCGCTTTATGAAATCCTCTTCATTCGCTGCCTTATTGCCATATCCCCAGCCCTGATTATCGCCGTGTATCGCAATTCCGCCATATTCACTGATTATGATTGGTTGGCCTTTATATCCATAACCGTCAGCCATAAGATAGCGACCTCCATTGTGAGGTTCCTGATTGCTTAGTATGAGTTCTTTCTTTGTCAGATACTTCTCATAAAATTTATCACCCGAAGACTGATAATCATGGATTGTCAGGATATCGGATACCGTATGTTCCCAACCATCATTTACAATGACGGGCCGCATGGGATCAAATGCTTTTGTAATATGGTAAATGGCCTCTGTAAAGCTCTGCTGCTTCTTATCCCTGCGGATTTCCGGAACTCCCCAGGATTCATTGATGGGAACCCAGGTAACAATACAAGGATGATTGTAGTTCTGCTTTACAATATCCATCCACTCTTTCATGAAGGTCCCCACCATCTCGTCATTATAGACATACGTAGCAGGCGCTTCACTCCAAACCAAAAGACCTTTGACATCACACCAATAAAGGAAGCGTTCATCCTCCGTCTTCTGATGCTTGCGGACTCCGTTATACCCTAACATCAGCGTCTTCTGAATATCCTCCACCAGTGCCTCTTCACTCGGTGGTGTCAGGTGGGAGTCCTTCCAATATCCCTGATCGAGTATTAATCTCTGATTTATGGGATCTCCATTCAGAAGAACCCTTCCATCCCTTATGCTGATCTCTCTCATTCCAAAATATGATTCAACCGTATCTAAGCATTGCTCCCCTTCCCATAAGGTAAAGGTAATGTCATAAAGAGCCGGATCCCAGGGAGCCCAAACTCTGATTCCCCACTCACCCGTTAACTCAGAATTGATATCCATCCTAGCCTGCACCTTCTCCGACAGAACCGGTAGACGGATACTGTTCACAAGCATTGCACCATCGTATACTTCTGCTTTCATCTGAAGATGAGGCACCAGCTCTCTTCCGCTGATAGTAAATATCATATCTAAAGATCGTTCCCCCAGATTTGGAGTCATTTTCACTGATGCTATGGATGTTTTCGGCACATACTCCAGCCAAACAGTCTTCCAGATACCTGTCGTTTGTACATACCAGCAACCATAGTTGTAATCCTTCCAACGCTGCTTACCTCTTGGCTGCTCCTTCCTGATGGTGTCCGATACTTTCACGATAATATCATTGTCACCTTCCATCAGAGCATTTGTTATATCCATTGAGAATCGGCTGTATCCACCGAAATGATTGCCGATGTACTGTCCGTTTACCCATATCTTAGTTTCGTAGTCGCTTCCTTCCATATGAAGTATTACTGTCTGAGTCAGATCTATAACAGAAATTTTTCGATGATACCATACCTGTTCATGTGGGGCTTCCTCGCCTATTGTGCTACTTGTTGTCTCATAAGTAAAAGGTACCTGAATTCTATGAGTAGGATTCAATTCCTTATACCACCCTAACTTTTCCCCCTGGTTAGCATCATCAAATGCAAAATTCCATTCTCCATTTAAATCCATCCATTGTCTGCGAACAAACTGTGGTCTTGGATAATCTTTAATATAACACTTCATTCCCATACTCTCCTCTTTCGTTATAAGTTTTCGGATATGCATCTATCTTACGCTATGCATCTATCTTATCATAATCCGTTCTACCTATATCTGTAAAGTAAGCATTTTACCAGTTTTCTGGTCTCGATAGGTTATATCAAAGCTATAGTCCTTCAGATCTGCTCTTAATACTGCTTCGCAATCATGACTTGCTCTTCGTATCACCAGGAAATCCTCCGGGGCATCCTCTACCACGCATTCATCATCGAATGCCGGATATTCATTTCGAAAACGCATCAAAGCGCATAAGCTCTTAACAACCGGCTTCTTAACTTCTTCTCTAATTTCCTCCACTGAATAATTATGTCTGCTGATATTGCGGGGAAAATCTGTTAATCTCATAAGCTCATGATCATTCTCACCGGCAAGTAACCCAACATAATACACCTGGGGTATGCCGGGTGAAAAGAATTGGATTGCTCTCGAAAGCAGATATGCCTCATCACTTCCAACGGCCGAATAATAGGTGCAGTTAATCTGATAGACCACCGGCTTATCCTTCGCTTTCTCACTATAATCCATCTTGAAGTTAGCACCCTGCTCTAACGTCTTCTGGCATACAGCAGCAATTTCTTCCTCTGTCAGCAGATCCTTGACATCCACGGTGCCAATTCCATCATGTGTGTCTAAGGTGGTGTATTGCTTTCTAGGACAGATATTCAACCAATTCCTTAGTCGCATACTATTCTTGCTGTAAATGGTATGTAATACCAACACAGGAAGTGCAAAGTCATAGATATAATATCCGTGGTCCGCAATCTTCTCCTGGATTTTATAATGATCATGAATCTCCGGAAGCATTGCAATATTTCTACGGTCCAGGATATCTTGTACCCTCTTCATCAGGTCCCACATCTCAGGTTCAAGGAAGAAACAGGAAGTACCTAGCTTCTTCGTTGCAAATGCAAAGGCATCCAATCGGATTACGGTTGCTCCATGTTCCATCAGACATTCCAAGGATCGTTCGATAAACCTCCAGGTTACATCAGAATTCATATCGAGATCCATCTGTTCCTCACTGAAGGTACACCAGATTTTCTCTGTAGTTCCGTCTGCAAAGGCTATATCAACGCAAGGTGCATGAGGTTTTCTTTTATTTAAGAGTGCTACCTCCTCAGGAGTGGGTTCCCCCTGAGGCCAAAAGTTTTTAAACCGTAAGAACATATTCTTATATTCCGAAGCATCATGTTTTTCCATGAAATCAACAAAATACTCCGATCTCCTGGATAGATGGTTAACCATAAAATCATACATAAGCTCGTAATCCTTCGCAAGGGAATTGATATCCTCCCAAGTTCCGAAATCCGGATCGACCATTTCATAAGTTAATGGTGCAAAGCCTCTATCACCGGAAGATGGGAAAAAAGGCAGGATATGTATGGCCCTAATCTCCTTTTTAAAATACGTATCCAACATATTTTTTAACTCTTTTAAGTTTTTACCAAAGCTGTCCGCATAGGTTATCAGCATTATTTCATTTCTCAACAGAATTTCCTCCTATCTTATAAAACTGAAGCAGTAATCATGGTTTTCCATTCATTGTGGTAGAGAGGCAGGGTACGGTATCCGGGGTTTTCCCTTTTGTCCAGTAATAGTCTCTTCTGCTCCAATTCTTCAATCCGGCAGATCCGGCCCTGCAGATAAGGTTCTACCGCCCGGCTCACAGCACGGAGGCGCTCCTTCAGTCCTCCGATTCTGATATCCTGTACATCAAATCCAAAGGGTTTGTTTTCAAGATGCCACTGCTTATGGAGGGCTTTTTGAAAAATCTCAATTCGATCAAGGAGCTCCCTGCATTCCGACTCTGCAATTCGTTCAAGCTCTCCATGGTCTTTACTATCGTAGGCTCGCTTAAGACGGATGCCCATATCGCATTTTAATTCCAATACATGGGCAAGCTTAGCCAGTGTATCAAATAGATAGCTATATTCATTCTCCTTCTCCGCAATCTGGGATAACGTAGCATAACACCTTCTAAAATGCTCCGGATAAGTCTCTTCATCAATGTGTTTATCATATAATCCCTGTAATACATCCTGATAGAAGATGTACTTTGCAGGTCCTACGGAAATCCGACCGGGCGAAGGATTGTCCGGTGTGAGATTAAGAGAATCAAGCTCAAGGTAATCTTGATAATTCATATGCGTACAGGTTTGAAGCCGCTTACGAATGAATTGCTCCTCACCACTCCCGGTATAACAAATCTCAGCATACAACTGCAGAACCGGACCTACTGTAAAATTCGAGGTTTCTGCACCATTATCACCCCAACCGGTTACGATTATCTCCTTAATTCCATGTTCTTTACAGCTTTGCAATGCCAACCTGGATATCTTAAGGCTATGTTGAAGTAAAGGTGCAAACCCCTGCCACTTCCATGCTCCTCCTGCAAAACAGATTTGGTCGGATAAAAGTTTATGCCGCTCCAGCATGCTGTCATACTTCGCTTTGTCTCTGCTGTAGTAATCCCAATATACCAGTTCCACATTGGAGGGGATCTTATCCTTAATCTGGTCCGTGATATCTGCGGTCAGACTATAATAATCCGTATTATTTGGTAGCATCTTAAAGAACATATCGCTCCACATCATTGCTTTCATGCCATATTTATCACAAATCTCCAGCACCTTCTTCAGATGCTTCGACATAATGTCCGCGGGCTGGGTATAGCCATTCTGTTTCAGGTATCTGCCAAGTCCTAACATCTCTGCTTCATCCATGCCAATATTAATTCTTCTGGACACAAAATATTCCGCACAGGTTCGAATCATTGCTTCTATCAGCTCATAGGTCTTTGGATGATTGCACAGCAGGATGTCACCTACATCACGAATATCATGAAACTCATTCCACTGGAAGATGGCGTTCAGATGTGCGAGCGTCTGAATACATGGTATCAATTGTACTCCGAAGCTTTCACCATAAGCAACCAACTCCTTCAGCTCTTCTGTGCTAAATCTTCCTCGTTGATATCCGAAGTAAGGGTAATTCTCTATTTCAAAAGTATCTTCCGTATATAACATCAGGGAATGATAACCCATCAGCGAAAGTTGACGGATTAGCTTCTTAACTGCCGGTATACTACTAACAGCATTCCTGGAATTATCCTGCATATAAGTCAGGCTAGTAAATGCCGGTTGCTCCGTAATCCTGGCATCCTTTCCTTCCTGAATTGCTTCCACCAATAATCCTAAGCCTCGAAAAAATTCTGTTTTTAGTTGATATGCCAAGGATGCCACATCCTTCGTATAAACTACCTGCAAGCCTTCCTGGGTCTTTTCCAGCTGAACCTCAAGCCCTTCTGTCTGATCCTCGGACTGAGAAAAATGCAGAAATGGTTCCAGTTCCTTCAAAGGCTCCTGTAATTCTACATCCAAATTCGTAAATCGTAATATGATGTCCATACCAATCCTCCTAATTTAACTTTGCAAGATTCTCCTCGCTGATGATTACAGGATCCCCAATCCATTTCGACATAATAATTGTCTTTGCGATTGCCTCTAGTACATCCATACGGTTATATGCCTCAATCAGGTCAGTTCCATAGGTAATCGCTCCATGGTTCTTCAGCAGAATGCTATTCACCTGAGGAATATATGGAGATATGGCTTCAACCATCTCCATAGTTCCGGGGGTTGCATATTCTGCCAGCGCAGTAGGACCTAAGATTACCCTTGCCTCGATCAAATAATTGTCGGGAATGTTACGGCCAGCCAGCGCAAATGCAGTAGCATATACCGGGTGAGTATGTACGATAGCGTTCACCTCCGGTCGAGTCTGATAGATTGCCTGATGCATGGGGAATTCGGAAGAAGCCTTTCCCTTTCCTTCCACTACATTCCCCGATCTATCCACCACAATCATATCTTCCGGCTGCAACAGTCCTTTGTTTTTTCTGGAAGGTGTGATCAAGATATGTTCCTCTCCAATTCTCTTACTGATATTACCGTCACTAGCCGTTACCAGATGCCTATCATATAATAACCTACAGATTTCTTTTAACTGTATCCGTTCTTCTTCGTACATAATAACCATGCCTTTCATAAAAGCTTGCAAACTACAGTTTATTTAATTCTTCGGTGTCTATCACCAAGGTTATTCAATCACTACAACAACTTCCCCTTGGAAATCGGACAAATCGATAGTGTAAAAGCCCTGTCTTTCTTGAATGCCAACACTCAAATCCCTGCCATTTGCTACGAGATGTTTTGGTGCGTTCTCCATATGGAAGCCAAATATCCCGCCTTCCGGTAAGGTAATGAATGTCTTCTTTCCACTTTCCTCAATATGTCTTACCGCATGAGCACTCATATATTTATTAATTAACCCAATGGGAGTTACATGCTCCCTTATCGGAAGGAATAGAACTAAGGAATAATCCTTCGGGGATAGTTCCAGTTCCATTACCTCCCCTATCGAAAGTATATGAAAGGTCTTTTGAAAATAATTGTAGACTCCGAAGGTATCGCCCTTTAGATCATGAATATCTGTTGGAGAAATCTTTGCTATCAGAGGTTCCTTATTTTCACTGATATGGAAGGCTGCTATAGCCCCGGTTCCGTTAACGGTATTCGTGAGCTTCAATACCTGCTTACCAAGTGGTGATTCAAACATGCAATCCATAGTAGGCATCGCACAACGGTCCATTCTGAGAACACGCCCATCTTGATATACCAGCGGCATAATTTCTTGCTGTACGGATTCTCCGATACGGTCACTGACATAGATCGGACCTCCGCTGATTGCCCTAACCAGAGCGTGCTTCCCTGCATCGGGATGATTTGTCCAGTACATATCCCAGTCACATGCATACACCGCATCATGAAACATTGCATTGTAAGTATTCTGCAGGATATGCTCGCGAAAACCATGTTCCTCGCCTGGCACAAAATCATCGCTGTTTCTTGAGATACAGGTACCGGGTCGACTTAGAACATTTTCAATCGCCATCCCCATACAATTAATGATGTTACCATCCATCAGCATATTTACTGCAGTTTCCAGACCTTGATGGGTTCCTGCTGCCACTTTGGCAATCTCTTCGTTGTTCTTATAATAATTCTTCAGTGCACTCTGTCCATCCACTTTTACAAAATTAATCCCTTGGTTTCTCAGATAGGAATACCATTCCTTCCAGAAAAGGGAGCCCTTTTCCGGATCATAATGGGGCAGCAGCTTGCCATTCTTCGTCAGATACAGCTGTTGACTCATGGTTTGGGCTAACGCTGAATCTGGTGCTACACCACCCCAATAACCACCTAAGGCATGCCATACACCAATCCAATCAATCTCTGAATTCTCTTTGATTTCGTCTGTAAGATATTTAAATTCCCGAGGAAATTTCTGAGCATCCGGTTTAAAGTCTGCCAAACATTGGTTCTGCGTACTAAGCCATCCGTCATCCATTAGTATCCAACGGACCGGTATCTGTTTCTCCTTTAACTCCTTCACCTTGTCGATGACTTTTTCTTCCGTGATATCGGTATAAAAAGCATCCCAGCTGCACCAACCAAAATATTCGAACATGGTAGGATATTCCCTGTCTGCTTTGATCGGCACTTTTTTAAGACGACAAGCGGTTGCCATTACTCGGTCTGACACTTCATAAAGATTACTTCCCCTGGATAACAGAAAACAATAATCCTCGATTTTATTAATTCCACCGGTATATGCCGTCATCTCAAAAACCACTTCTGCCTGGGTGCCACCGGATATATATGTTTTTGTCTTATTACCAGCCATAGGCAGAATAACACCGAAGTACTGATCTCCCTCCAATAATAAATACTGTGTCCTTGATGGTAATTCTTCACAGGATGTGAGAAAGGCTGGCCGGCTCCACCAATCTCTGTGCTGATAGATTGCACATCTCCGTAAAGGTGCTTCCTCGAAGAAGACCCTGAGTTGTACCGGTGATTTCTCCTGCAGGTTAAAACTCTCTCGAAACGGATGATTCGGAATGTCTACCGTCACGGTAGCTGCAGTTACATCACTTAACTCCTCCAGTGCAACCGATGCTTCAATCCCTTTTTCTTTATTCCTATAACGGTAGGTTTCTTTCCCTGCATGCTCTGACTTACCTTCGAAATCTAAAGCTAGAATTCCATCCTCCAAGGTCAGGTTCATAACAATTTCTTTCACCTTCAACATCATTCATCCTCCTAACATCCGCATCTGGCAGATCTATTATTTATGCAAATTGTAAGTTGTATAGCTCATAATATTTTTTACCCAATTCATAAAGTTCTTCGTGTCTACCTTTTTCTACAATCTCACCATTACTGATAACAAGGATCTCATCTGCATTTTCAATCGTTGACAGCCTGTGAGCAATTACTATCGTGGTTCTGTTTTTCATCAATGATTTCAATGCATTTTGAACCAATTCCTGGGCTTCCGCATCAAGAGAAGAGGTTGCTTCATCCAGGAGAAGAATCGGTGCATTTTTTAAGATCGCCCGAGCGATTGCAATTCTCTGCTTCTGACCACCTGAGAGTTTTACAGCTCTTTCTCCCACAACTGTATCATAGCCCTTCTCCTGTTCCAGTATAAAATCATGAGCATTGGCCACTTTTGCAGCTTCTATCATTTCATCCATTGTAGCATTTACATTGCCATAACGAATATTATCGACAATGGTCCCATCAAATAAATAGGAATCCTGGGAGACATAAGCGAATTGATTCCGTAGCTCCTCCAGGGAGTATTGTGCAAGACATTTTTGCCTTACCCAGATGTTACCGGAGATGATCGGATAAAAGCCGAGCAACAGCTTCATGATGGTGCTCTTTCCTCCTCCGCTCTCTCCCACCAGCGCAATGATTTTTCCTTTTTCAATTGACAAATTAATATGATTTAATACATTTTTTACTTCCCCATCATAAGCGAAGGATACCTCCTCAAACTGCAGCTCATAAGGACTGGGTAAAGTGTCCGGCGTAGCAAAAGCCGTCGGTTCTTCCTCCGTTTCCAATATCTTATGGATACGTACCCCTGCAACTGAAGTCGATACTGCTTCAGAAAAAATCTGTCCCGTCCAACGGAACATCATTGATATATTAACTGCCAGCGAATTCACTACCAATATGGTTGGAAGTGACAAGATGCTGCTAAATACCAAGTAGGCACCTAATACCATTGTAAAAATATTAAGAAAGGAGGTCAGCAAAGAATTACTGGCATTTTGGTAGGACTTTCTTAAGGTAAGGGTAACGGAGGTATCCGTATATTCCTGGTTTGCAATCCTGTAGGCTTCATAGGTCTTTTCTTCCAGACCGAATATTTTTATTATGGTATGCCCTGTTAGAATGCTGATTAATTCCTGTACAAGAACAGCACTTTTCTCATAAGCAGTATTACTATATTTTTTCACAGCCTTAGCAAGATAATCATTCATCAGCTTAAAGGCCACACCAAGGATACAGATTACTGCAGCAAGCCACCAGTTGATGATCAATGCCGTGATGGTTGAGACAATTCCATAGATTAAGACTCCAATGACTTCAGGCATCAGATCCATAAAAAGAGGCCGGAAGGTATTGATATCATTCGTAACTTTTGATAACAGATCTCCTGAAAGATTTTTTTCATAATAACCGATCGGCAGTTTACCAATCTTGTCATAAGCCGTCTGCCGTATTCGTGCCATCATACGGTTTACACAATTAACATGCCCTTTCCGAACAAAAGCACAAAAGGTGAAAAGGAAAAATGCTGCGACATTCATTAACACCAGTCCGGTAAAATATTTACTGTCCTTTTCGGTCGCGGAAAGAACCAGATTTCTTAAGGAAAGTGCCATCAGATTCGCAGCAGAGGCCTCAAGAAGCGACCCCAGGATAATATAAAAGATGTATTTCTTCTGCTCCGGAGCCATATAACCAAAAAGTATCATGATGTCGGATCCTTTATACTTCTTGAACATTTCCCTGACCTCCTCTTAACATTTTTGCTTCTCTGTTATATAAGCCTTGGTATAATTCACAGTTTTCCATAAGCTCTTCGTGGGTCCCTGCCGCTTCTATGTGTCCATTATTCAGAACAATCACATGGCTGGCATTCTTAATTGTGGATAATCTATGTGCTATCACAAATACTGTCTTTCCTTCGAGCATATGATCAATAGCGTCCTGAACCTGCGCTTCGCTATGTACGTCTAGGGCAGAGGTCGGTTCATCCAGGAATAATATCGGCGCATCCTTCAGAATTGCTCTTGCAATTGTAATTCTTTGTCGCTGGCCACCGGAAAGCTTCACTCCTCGCTCACCTGTATAAGTATCATAGCCCCGCTCCATTTCCATGATAAAGTCATGAGCATTCGCTTTCTTGGCAGCTTCAAGTACTTCCTCCCGTGAGGCGTCTTTTTTACCCATTGCTATGTTTTCATAGATCGAGGTTGGGAACATAACTGAATCCTGGGATACATAGCTTAAATACTTCCGAAGCTCCTTCAAATCCCAATCCCGAATTTCATGTCCCAATAGCTTTACGCTTCCCTGATAATTGTCGTAAAAACCACACAGCAGTTTAAATAGGGTAGTTTTGCCACAGCCACTCGGTCCGACAAAAGCAGTGATGCAATCTTTCCTTGCCTCAAAATTAATCTCTTCTATTAGATTCTCCTCAAGATAGGAAAAACTCAAATTCTGAACAGAAACCGGTGCCTCCCCATGATAATCCGCTTCTCTTTCCTCTCCGTTCTGTTCCACTTGGCTGTCCAGCAACTCAAGAATCCTCTTGCCGGCACCTTCCGTTCTCTTCCAAGCCTCCAGCATAAAAGGAATATTTGCAATCGGCTGCGCCAAATAGTCAATGGAGAAGATGAAAAATGTTAACTGGTACAGCTCAATTTGTCCCGTAAAAGCAAGGTATGACCCTAATAATACACAGACGAGGCTCGGACCGGAACGTGCTATGTTATAAAACACGGAGACTATGACATGAAGGCGACTCAGTTCCATATCATTTTCCAGTGCTTTATGATTGGCTTCCTTAAACTTCTCCTTCATGGGTTTATGTAGATTAAACGCTTTCACCACTTCAATTCCGCCTAACAGGTCCTGAATCAGAGAAGTAACCTTCCCCAATCCCTCCTGCAGCTTAGAGGATTCTGCCTCAATCTTCTTTGCTACCAATCTAGGAAGATAGATCGCAACCGGAATGATAATGCAGCTCCCAAGAAGAAGCTTCCAGCTCATAAAAAACATGAACAAACAGGCGATTAAAAACCGGGCCGGATAGTACAGATAGATGGTCAGCCTCTCGCTAATAAAGCCTTGAACGACGGAAAGATCATTCGTCATTCTGGAGGATAGGTCCCCGGAATGATTCTTGTCATAAAATCTCTGGGGTAGCCTTTGAAAATGCTGAATCAGTAGATTTCTGATGTCCCTAATACTCCGGAAGGATACCCTGGCCATAAGCATAGCACTGACTACCGTAGTTACCCCTTCCCACACCAAGCAGAAGATCAATATGGCGACAGCCGTATATAAAATTCCAAGATCCAGCTCAGTTTCAGCCTTAACAATCAACGAGGTCCCGTAATTGCCCAATAAACCGAATAGGGAATTCAGAATCGTTAATGATAATCTGGCTATCAATAGAATTTTATAAGGCATTACAAATGCCATGATTCTCATAAATACATTTTTTTCTTTTTTCATAATAACTCCAATAACTTACAGATAAAGTTTATAGGTTTTTATCTCATACCCGGTTATGTTAAAGCAGATTTGATTATTCTGTACCTGTACTTCTCCAAGCTCTCTTTCCATCAAGTTTGTTTCTACTATTCTTGATATAGGAATTCCAAAGGTCATTGTCACAGAACCGGTCTTTCGGTTTTTGTATTCGTAAAGTCTTATGATATAAGCCTGTTCCTCTTCCGCTCTCTTGATCGTATCGATAACGATATTATCAGCATCTACCTGAACCAATCCGATGGAATCCTCCATGCCGTTTTGTATTGTTTCAATTCCTCTTAAGGGATTATTTAATTCCAAAGCTGCTTGCTGTACACAGCTATCCTGCCAACAGCCCTGATGAGGATAAATGGCATAGGTAAAATAGTGATCGCAGCGATCAGCAGTTTCATCCGGACTAATCGCTGATTTGATCAGTGTTATCCCTATGGTATTATCATGAATATCGAAGCCATACTTGCAGTCATTCAGCATAGAAACACCATAGCCATTTTCCGAAAGATCAACCCATTTATGAGCTGAAACCTCAAACCTTGCAAAATCCCACTCCGTATTGGTATGGGTGGGGCGATTGATATTTCCAAATTGAATCTCATAAGTAGCTTCCTTCGAATGGATATCCACTGGGAAGTATGCTTTAAGAAGAACCTGCTCTTCCTTCCAGAGGATATGAGTTCTAAAATCAAGGCGTTCCTTCTCCTGATAGATGATGATATCCTGTTCGATTAAGGAGTTGTTAAAGCTCCAGGTCAATCGGAGAACACCACGTACCGGTCCTGTCTCAAGAACCTCTTTCTTCAATAATTCCACCGAAGGATAAGGTTTCTCCTTATAAAACACATCAATATCCCAGGCATCAAAACGTAGTGGTTTGTCTTCATAGGCTTGAAGAACATTCATCGGTTTCCCACAGCTAAGCTCTTTGTCATGAAGTTTATCGAAATAGGAGATGATTTCCCCTTTTTCATTCAGTCTTACTGAAAAATAGCGATTCTCCAGAAAATTCTCCTCTACTGTAAGTTCAGAGGTAACCTGATTTGTTTCATCAGAAATAACAATCTTTTTATACCCATAAGAAGGTATCTCTTCTACAAAGACCAGCATTCCCTCCGCCGTTATCTGCGAGCTTAACTGCTTTCCATTAGTATCTTTAAAACAAGTATTTTTATGAATACAACTGCTGTATGGAAGCATCAAAAGGTCACTTCTTACCCAGCCTGTGCTATTCCATACCAAAATTGCATCCGATATAACCTCTGCCTGACTTAGAGGTACTGCAGTATCACCAAGTATCTCTGATGCTTTATCGCTAAGCCCTGTTGCTGTATCGCTAAGTCTTTCTGCAGCTTTACTGAGAAGGTTATTCCCCTGCTTCTCGATCTCTTCATAAATCGCTTTACAGTCTTCATATACCTGGCGAATGGACGAACCAGGTAATACGTCATGGAACTGATTCAACAGTATCTTCTCCCAGAGGGATTTGATCTCTGTTCTTGGATATCTGTCTTCCTGATTTAACACATCGGATAGAACACATAAGAATTCTATCTCATGCATCAGAAGCTCTGACTTTCGGTTAGCGCGCTTCACATAGGCCTGTGAGGTATATGTCCCACGGTGCATCTCAAAGTACAGTTCCCCTTCCCAAACATCAAGTGCTTTCTTAGGAATGTTTTTATAAATCCTATTGAAATAGTTCTCCGTTGTATCAATCTGTACCTTCGGTATGCCGGGAATATTCTTCATGACACGGGCTCTCTCAAGCATTTCCTTGGTGGGTCCGCCACCTCCGTCGCCCCAGCCGAAGGCTAACAGCAATTCTTCATTCTTATCCTTATCCCGATAGTTCTCCCAGATGCCGGTGATTTCCTGTGGCTCCATCTGCCCGTTATAGGTATAGAACCAAGACCCGTTATCCGGAGTAGTGATAAAATGTGTAAATATCTCGCTTCCGTCAATTCCCTTCCATAGGAAAGTGTCATGAGGAAAATGATTATACTGATTCCAGCTAATCTTGGTCGTCATAAAGTAATCAATGTCCGACTTCTTCATAATCTGTGGCAGTGCCCCACTGTACCCGAATACGTCGGGAAGCCAAAGAAGCTTAGAATCCATGCCGAATTCCTCTTTGATATACCGTTTGCCTAATAGGAACTGACGTACCAGAGATTCACCGGAGGGAAGATTCGTATCTGACTCCACCCACATACCACCGGTAATCTCCCACTGACCTTCCAGTATCTTCTGTTTGACCTGAGCAAAAATCTCCGGGTGGTCTTCCTTCACCCATTGATATAACTGAGGTGAGGAATGCATGTAGCGGTATTCCGGAAATAATCTCATTAAGTTCAGTACAGTAGAAAAGGTTCTGGAGGCTTTCTCCCTGGATGCAGAATACCTCCATAACCAGCCCAGATCAATGTGAGAATGACCCACACCGGTTACTGTCGGCTTTATCTCTCTAATTTCTGAATATTCCTCTAACCCGCTATGGATAAATTCGAGTGCTGCCTTGATGGAAGCATAATAGGCATCTGATTTTAAGACAAGAAAATCTACCAGTTGAAATGTGTCCGTCAACAACTTTGTTAATTTAATTCTTCTTAAATCATTCTCATTTAACAGTTCAACACTCTTTAACAAAGTGTCGGCAATAAAGTAAAATTTATCTGTGCAGGGATCGATTACCACCAGCTTTGCTTCCTTAAATACTCTTACCCTCGGGATATTAAGCACTCCACTCCAGCATTTTAATGAAATCTGAAGAGTCTTGTTATCCTTATAAATCTCTGGATCTAAAAATGCCTCTTCATGCCAGACATCAATGGCCTGAACCGGCTTTCCATTGATATAAAGTAAGGTTTCTGCTGTTGAACCACCGCCGTCCCGTGGGCCAAGGATACCCTTAAAGGCCAATGTTTTATCTAATAAGTTATCCGGAAGTGTTACTCTGCAGCGAAACCAGGCTACTTTATCATAGCCTCCCCAGGAGTCCCAGAGTTTAAAATCCATCCAATCAGAATCGTCATAATCCGGTCTGTAAGCATCATCGATCTTACTTTCCATGGGAGTCTCCAGGTACTTCCAATCCGTCAATTCTATGATATCCCGCACACGAGTTGCATAGATATCCTCATTACAATATTTTCTGATTCGTTCCAGTTTAAAGTATGGATCCTTTACTTTCACTATACGTTCCCTCCCAATAGATTCATAGCCACCGATAAAGCAGCATAATCTCCTACCTGTTCACCTAGACCTGACGGTACAATCTTACAGACCTGACTGTTATAACTTAATGCTTCCCGTTCGATCATTGCCTCCATTGCATCCCTTAACAGTTTTTCCTGCCTTAAAAATATACTTCCGATGACAATCCGTTCCGGATTCAGTACATCAATTAAGATAGCCAGGCCTTTCCCCAGTTTCTCACCGACTACCCGGTATATCCTTAGTGCCAGTTCATCACCTTCCCTGGCTGCAGCTGCGACATCTGCCGCTGTAATCTTCTTTAGTTCGGGCTGTATCTCCAGAAGCTTTGTACTTTTGTTATCCCCTAACCATTCTTCTGTCATACGAATGGACAGCTTTGCAATACCTCCTCCGCTGCAGAAACCTTCAAAGGATCCGGCCTTATGGTAACCTTCCGGTCCATCTTTCTCGATTCTTATATGACCAACCTCTCCTGCCATATCATTCGTTCCGACATAAAGGCGGTTATTAAGGATTAGACCTGCTCCCATTCCGGTACCAAAGGTTAAGAATATCATATTCTTTGCGCCTCTTCCTGCTCCCCATAGCCATTCAGCCAGTGCACAGGCATTCGCATCATTCTGTATTGCTACCGGCACTTTGAATTCACTGGTAAAAGGAGTTATGATATCAACGTTATCCCAGTTCATCAGATTTGGTGGTGATAGGATTAGGCCTTTCTCGGAATTCAGTGGGCTTCCGCAGCTGATTCCGATACTTTCCAAACTCACCTGACTGTACTTCTGTGATAATTGTTTTAAAGCATTCACCAAATCCCTGATTGCTTCTGATGGTTCCTCAGGTGTTGGAATTATAATTTTATCAATAACTTCTACTCCGTGTTTGTAAGCCTTTCCAATACTAACCGCGCATTTTGTTCCTCCAATATCAATACCGGCTATATAGTTCATCCGAAGAACACCTCCTCCAGCATACGGCATAGTGTATGATAGATCGGCAAATGAAACTCCTGTATCTTATATGTAACCTCCTGTGGTGCACAGATACATACATCACTTACCTGCTTCAGCGCACCCCCCGTTCTTCCTGTTAACCCAACGGTTTGAAGTCCTATAGCCTTCGCTGTTTCCATGGCATAAAGCACATTCTTAGCATTCCCGGAGGCACTTATTCCAAGTAATACATCACCTGAACGTCCATAACCATAGACCTGTTGAGCAAATACCAGTTCAGGCTTTGCATCATTGGCATAGGCAGTTGATAGTGCTATATTACTGGTCAATGTAATTGCCGTTAGTGCCTCTTGGAGATGTTCACCAAGCAATAATCCATCATCACCGTATGCCGCAAGTTTATTCCTCATCTCTGCCTTTAATGGCCGGCGGATATAGAATTCTTTCATTAGCTCACCTACGATGTGCTCTGCATCCGCTCCGCTGCCGCCATTTCCACATACCAGTACTTTTCCACCTTGAGAGTAAGAAGCCAGGAGCAAAAGAAATGCTTGTTTGATATCCTCCTTACAGACTGATAGAGAAGGATATTCCTGTATCAGCTCCTCCAAATAGTTAAATTCCTTCATATCCCTGCCTCCACTTCAATGCATTGTTTGCTTTCTCAATAAATTGTTCCGAACCAAAGCTTCCGGATTTTAAGACCAACCGATAATATGGTTCAGAGATGCTTTGACAGATGGGAAGACCCGCTTCGATCTCGTTCCCGATTCTCATTCCCCAGATTCCCATTCGGTTACAGAAGGCAGCGGAAGTATCTCCCCCGCAGATGATAAATTGCTTGATCTGATCTTCCTCTGCTATCAGTTTAGCCAAATCGGAAAGTGTATCTGATACCAGATAGGAAACGGTAGTATTGTCGATACCTATCTGCAAGGCTAAGGATTTCGTTAGACTTACTTCCTTCTCCTCATTCATGGAATGAATCAAAACAATATCACTTCTACGGGAAACCCGCCTATATTCCTGAAAAACTTTACCGATCTCGCTCTGACGCTCATCTTCTATCAATAATCTCGTCGTATCCAGCGTTATTACCGGATAATTATTCTTCTTCATGAAGGAAATCTGAGATTTTGTCTGGGGAGTCAGACTTCCTGCAATGCATAGTGTCTTGTCCCTCATCGGAGTATCCGCCTGGTAATGATTAGTGTTCCTATTGCTAGCATCCTGTAACAAGCCCAGATAATAACCGATGGCAGAGCTTCCGCAGATGACTTTCTCGTCTTTCACTGCCTCAGCAATGACTGCAAGATCCTCATTGTTCCTAACATCGATAATCACATAATTTAATTCCATTCTGACTTGGGAAATCCTTGACTGTAGCACGGTTGGACCCTGATCCAAGATCTCAAAGGGGATCATACCAACCTTACGCTTCGTCTGTGACTGAAGGATATCCACTAAGTTCGACTGTTTCATCGGATGTACCGGGTCATTCTTAAACTGTGAAGCTTCCAGCCGTGTTCCATACACATAGTGTACACCATGAAGCGTAGTTCTACCGTTGTCGGGAAACCCAAGAACAACAACCGCGAACTCTTCCTTCAAGGCATCCAGCATGGCATCAAATTCTGCCCCAATATTACCTCGGAATACGGAACACTGTTTGTTAAAGAACTGATGCACCTCATCTTTTTTAAATAATTTTACGGCAGCATGTACCAGCCGGTATGCCTCATCATAACTGCAGAATCTGGAATTCGTATCCACGACCGTGATATCATCCGTCCATTCCATCTCCGGTTTCAATTTGTCATAACTATAAACTACACAATCTAATCCAGCTTTTGCATACATGATTCCGATATCATTTGCCCCTGTAACATCATCTGCAATTACTACGGTATTTGGCATAGCGTCTCCAATCCTTTGATTGCTTTATCACTTCTAATAATATTATAAAACAAAGCTTCGCAGAGAAAAACCATTAATACTTAAAATTACAATATTTTGGTATTGTTTATTAAGTACTCATGGACCTTTCTCCTGCGAAGCTGAAATAGTTCTACTTATAGTTCCAGTAAATTTACTTGTATTATCTCTGCCTTCCTGTCATAAGGTACTTTAATTGTTTTAATCTCACAAGGCATAAAATCCAAAGTAACTGACCGATCCATAAATGGAATCTCAATGGTTGCATTTACTTTATGTTTCATGGTTTCATATGCGCGGATGATGATGCCATCCTTCTCTTCTGCTTCCTTTATCGCTGATATTATGATATCTTTGCTATCGGTCCTGAGAAAGGACTGAACCTGAGGCTGTCTGCCCTGATGGAAAGTTTCAATTACGGTGATTGGTCTTTGATTTATCTCCATGGCTCTGCGGATGATTTCAGAATCCTTCCATCCACCCTCATGAGGAACCAGGGCATAAGTCAGTTCCTGTATTCCACTGTCCACATATTGATAATCCTCATTCGGATTAAGTACTTTGGGATCATGGTGCGCATATACGGAATTTTTAAGTATTGTTATCGCCATCTCATCGTTATTAAAGCTATAACTGTATTTACTGTCATTCGCAATTCCAAGACCATATAGGATGCCATTCATAAAATGTTCACCGGAAAAATCAATCCAGGTCTGTCCCGGCTCTTCTTCTCCATTAGCGCTTTTCTCGATATATCCATAAGGAATTTCATAGGTGGGCTTTCTGAAGTTAAAGTTCACAGGGAATTTAAGCTTCAGCATAGTCTGTGGCTCTCTCCAGTCCACATTCATCTTAACCTCAATATGATTAAGTTCTTTGTATACCCTGAAATCCTGAGTTACATAGGAGGTATGATATCTACTCTTCACTCTCATCGTAGACCTGACCGGTCCATCCTCTAGGATACGGACGGATACTACTTCCATTGCAGCTACCTCTTTATCAAATTTATAAATGTTATGGCTCCAGGTATCGGATTTATCATCCAGTACTACAAGTCTAGCACCTTCCCGACGAAGTATCTCCAGATTACATTTTTTATCATAAAAGCTTTTCATACACCCGGTATCGATGTTGAATTCCAACCGGTATCTTTCATTTTCAACCGTGGTATCCGTAATCGGAACATGGGGCAAGGAAAGTGCTTCTTCAGTCTTTCCATATAACTTGAATACCCGGTAACCCATACTGGGAAGCTCTGTAACAAATAACAATCGTGACTGTCCGTTCACCGTAGCCTCTGATTGAATACGTTGTGAGGGTACGATATTCCCTTTTTCATCAGTTAATCTATAGTTGTCATTCGTTAAACCACGAACCTCCAGCTCAATTGCCATCCTTCCGGACCAGCAATGGGTGTTAAATACAACAATCGGTTTCATGGTAACATCCGTCTCAATCTCAATATCCCAGGACAAAGCTTGAATTGCATAATTTAAATTCCTTTGGCCGATTGCCATCGCTTCTCCATGGAGATAAGAAGCGTCTTCATATGCGGAAGGGATACTGGTTCCGGCCAGGATATCATGAAATTGGTTAAACAGCACCGATTTCCAGGCTTGCTCAAAATCCGCCGGATATGGCTGCTGTTCTACGATATTGGATATGGTACTCCATTTCTCTGCACTTACAAGTATGGCTTCTGATTTCCTATTCCCTTTTTTAATACCGGAATGAACACTGTAGCAGCCGCTTGCATGATGCTGAAGATCCCCGTATACAATAGGATAATCCTTCTTATTCTCTCTGATGCTCTGAAAGAAGTCTTCTGTACTGCTCATCTTGCAGACCGGCATATCCACTCTAGCGTCCAGCTCATGAATGCTTTTAATATTCTCCTTTGTTGGGCCACCACCATGATTACCTACGCCATAGAACATCATCAATTCATCTTCGCCATCTTTTAATTCGTAGATTAATCGTTTTGCATGATATTCAAGGTCATTACCACTGGTACAATATTCATAAGGGATCCGGTAAGTAAGCACCTTTGAGCCGTCTTCTGACTTCCACCAAAAGACACGGCCGGGAAGACCCTTCTCCAGCGGCATCGGCCTCATAAATATATAGTTTTCCATTCCGCTTTTTGCTATCATCTGTGGCAAATTGCCATTATGTCCGAAGCTGTCTACGTTATAGCCTGTTTTGGCCATCCGGCCGAATTTTCTCATAAAATACCGTTGTGAATAAAGTCCCTGTCTTACATAGGACTCTCCCGATGGTATATTGCAATCCGGTTGTACATACCAGCCACCGACAATCTCCCATCTTCCTTCTTCCACTCGTTTGACAATCTCCTGGAACATCGCAGGATTATTCTTCTCAACCCACTCGTAAAATGCAGCGGAACTGCAGGAAAAGATAAAATCTTCACTTTCGTTCATACGATCTAGTGCTGACCGGAAAGTTGCCTTTGCTTCCTGAAAACCCTCCTGCCAATTCCATAACCATACCGGGTCCAGATGTGCATTTCCAATCATATGTAATTTCTTATCTTTCATTGAAATTCTCCTATTCTGACTTTAAGGCTTATAGTGATTTACAGGCTTATAATGTATTGCAGGCTTATTGGCTCATTGGTTCATTGTGCCTTACAGGCACTAAGTAAATAATCCTCGATTTTTTCTTTTACCAATTCATAAACTGCCTGTCTTGCCTTCACAAGAACACTCTCCGGATAATCATTTAATTCTTCTTCCGTGATATGTGTCTCTTTCCCGATGATCTGAAGCATCGCCTGTTCCACATCGGTTGCTATATTGACTTTGCTTACTCCACCCTCGGGCATCTTTACAGCCTTAATAACCATATCACTCGGTACGCCGGAACCTCCGTGAAGCACAAGTGGTATGTTGATCAGTCGGTTGATATTATCCAACCGCACATAATCAATTCTTGGTTGTCTTACGGTATAGATGCCATGTGCTGTTCCGACTGATACCGCCAGTGCATCAACATTCGTCAATTCATAGAATTTCTTAGCTTCCATAGGGTCTGTAAAAAACTCTTCATCCTGATCAGTTTCAACAAAATCCGTGGTACCTATTTTACCAAGTTCCGCTTCAACCGTAACACCGAAGGGATGCGCATATGCTACTGACTGCTTTGTTATCCGGACATTCTCATCAAATTCGTGCTCAGAGGCATCGATCATTACCGATGTAAAGCCTGCTGCAATCGCTTGCTTAATAATCTCAAAATCCTTCGTATGATCGAGATGTAGAACCACAGGTACCTGCGGCTTTAATATGTCTATCACACGAAAGAATTCATTAGAAAATTGATTCAGGTTCACTTTATGGCGATATATCTCCTTCTCTGAGATCTGGATGATTACCGGTGATGCAGTATCCATTGCTGCCTGAATAATCGGCAGAATAAGCTTTGTATATCTCGGTGAAAAGGAACCCACCGCATATCCATTCTTATGTGCCTTATTTAATACCCCTGTTAGATTCTCAACTATATTCATTTATTACCTCTAACTTTCCTACCCAATCCTAGAGCAGAATCTTATCGATTAGGAATGCGTATTTATTCTGATATACTTCTTCGTAACTCTTCCTTGCCTTATGATCTGCCTCATATAACTTCATATTAATGCAGCTTCCCTTAAGGAATTTCTGTTTTGCTTCTATACTATAATTCTTTTCTATCATAACAGCTATGGTACCTAGCAGTGTTGCTTCGCTAATCTGAGGTACCCTAACCGGTAACCCTAAGATATCAGCCTTAATCTGCATCCAAGGTGCGCTCTCAGCTGCGCCTCCAACACAAATCAGACCCTTAAATTTCGTTAAATCCAAATCAGGAACAAGAGATAAAATCCATCTTCCTTGATAGTTAATCCCTTCCAGAATAGCTTTTAGCATATCACTGGCTCCATGCTCTTTGCGGATTCCTAAGATTGCACCACTGACATCGGAACGAAAAACCGGGGTTCCGATACCGGATAGGTATGGATAATATATTATTCCGGTAGGTCCTTCCGGAATAGCTTGTAACATCTCATTCATCGTATTGTAGTCAATGGGAGTTGCTTGCAAATCCTTGCAGAACCATTCAACCGACTGACCGGAGGAGGGAATATTAGCCATCCAGAAGTATTGTTCTGGATTAAGATACGGTCCATATATCATACCGGAGTGGCAACACTCTATACTTTCTTGAAAACTTGATGATACACCTAGGTAGGTTTCAGCCGTGCCTATACTGTTGCAGATATGGTTGCTTTCGTTACCCAGTACTGCATATGCAGCACAGACATGATCATGACCACCGATTGCCACAATGATATTATCACGATTATATGCTGATAAGATATCCGTGTCGTTTAGCGTTCCAATTTTATCACCGGAAGGCCGAATTACCGGAAAATTAAGCTCTGTTAATCCGTACTGTTTCATCCGCTCCAAATCCCATGATTGTTTTCTGATATCATACAGATAGGTTCTTGCTGCGAAGGTGGGATCACTGGAGAAGATACCAGTTAACCTCCAGCCGATGTAATCACATACGGAAAGCCATATGGTATTCTCCTTGATGAAAGCATTGTGGTTCAGTAGCCAGACATATTTATAAATTCCGTATTTGTAGCTATTATGTAATCCTGTTTTATAAAAATTAGTCCTTTCGGCTTCCTCGTTTATCTCTTTTGACAGTTCCGTGGTTCTTTGATCAAACCAAGGGATAATGGGCGTTAATTCTTTACAGTCACATCGGTCAACGACTAATCCGGCTTCGGACATACCTGTAATTGATACTCCTTTGATGTCAGGGTATTTTTCTAACCAGAGTAATAATTGTTTCTTTACTATGCTATAAAATTCAAGGGGGTCATAAACATGACCATATTCATCCCGCCTTACCGGAGTTGGCTCCTTGGTTAGCTCCATCAGGGTTCCATGATCATCAAAAACTGCGGATTTAATGTGAGTAGTACCTAAGTCAAGCCCTATGAATAAATTATTGTCTGCATGCATATTCGCTTTCATAACCGCCTTCCATTATTATCTGTCAAGCTCCTTCTTCAGCTTCGCTATGCCTAAGGCAGGACTCGTTAGAATCTTTTCCTTCTCTATTCCATCGACATTATCCAAAGCAGCCGCCATCGATGCCTGTGCCAATACGATTACATCAGAACTTTCAATATACTTATGTACTTCTTCTTGAATCCTTAGATTATGAGCTTCACGGTTGCCTTTGATCAATTCGTCATACGCACCTGGAACTAATATCGTATTGATCGTACAATCTTTACCGATAACTTCTGCTTTTCTTCGGATCAGTCTCACCGTAGGATCTAATGTGGAGGATAACGTTGCAAAAACGCTTATGGTTTTCCCAATGTTCACAGCTTTTTCAGCCATAGCCGCATCAATTCGGTATACCGGAACCTTAAGTGTATTATTTGCCTTTTCTGCAAATTCTCCAACGGTGGAACAGGCACTTAAGATAGCATCGACACCCATGGAATTAGCTATGTCAGCATACTTAAGCCATCGTTCTTCGACAGCTTCCGGCATGTTGTTATTCACCATATCCTTAAGCATAGAATCATCCAATATATTAATAACGTCAATATCCTTCATTTCTTTCTTAACCAAGATGGTGAGACTGTCTATCGTTGCAGGTGTTGTATGTATGATTGCAATTCTTTTCATATCCTTATCCCCCTACTATACTCCTTATGAATAGATATTATCATATCTATCATAAGATATCAAGTATTAAGTGGCAATTTTTGAATATTTTATGGTTCTATTTGATTTTTTTTGATAATCAGTGATGTTTAAGAAATTTGAAAGATCTGTATTGCATCTGCCAGTCTTCTAGCATTCTCTTTCAGTTCAATCGCTGATTTGCTTAGATATTCAACGGTTCCCACCTGATTACTTACGGTAGCTCCTACTTCTTCCGAGGCTGCCGCTGTCTGCTGGGCTACAGCCGATATATTGCCGATTGCTTCCATCGTATCTTCCTTGGATGTTTCTATATGTTTGACACCATTTGATATATTGTCCAGGTTATTAATCAAATTGATAACATATCGGTTAATTTCCCGGAATGCTTGCACAGTATCCTCCAGTGCCTCTGTCTGTGATTGTACAATACCCTCAGCCCGTCTGGCAGAAGTGACGGTGTTTTTCGTTTTATTCCTAATTTCCGTAACCAGCTGATGGATCTCCTTCACCGCATTCATTGATTGTTCTGCTAATTTATGAATTTCTGATGCCACTACGGCAAAACCAAGTCCCGCTTCCCCAGCCCTTGCTGCTTCAATCGATGCATTCAGAGAGAGTAGATTGGTCTGGGCGGCTATTTCATTAATTACTTTCACAAAATTTTCGATCCGATGGGATTGCTGTTCAAGAGCTTCAATTTCCTTTATTACGGTATCCGTGATATCCGCGGTAGCCTTAGCCTTTTCGGATAGATTATCAACCGATATGATTCCATTACCTACGATCCCCTTTGTTTCATTTGCGATTTGTTCAATCTGATAGGTACTTTCAAAAACCTGATTAATCTGTTCGGATAGACTGTTCATCTGGCTTAAACCAATCTCTGTATCAGCAGCTTGCGAAACAACACCTTTCTCTATCTCCTCAATGGTAAATGAGATATCCCGGGTATCCTTTAATATTGTATCTGAAGTCTCAGAAACAATCTGCGCGGATTCATTTACCTTCGATCCTACTTCAGCCACATTAAAAATGAGTTTTCTCATGCTTGAAACCATATCAGTGAGTCCGGTAGAGAGGTTTTTGAATTCATCTCTGCGCCTCGTAGTAAATTTTGTTGTTAAATCCCCTTTTGCTGTTAAAGAGATTGACTTTATAAGGTCTTTAATCGCTCCGGCAATTCCTCCGGCAATTAGCGTTCCTGCCAGAAGAGCCAGTGCACTTGCACCCACAGAAAAGTAAAAGCTCAGATTTCTTATGCTTTTTGCCTGAGCCGTGATGGTACTCTTGGGAATTAGAATGCATACCATAGCTCCTGTTTCTCCGATTTTGTTAAACAAAAATAGATACTCCTTGTCACGGAAGGTTTCATAAGAGTATTTGCTGACCTCGTTACCAGATACGGCTGCTTGATAGTAAGGAAGCTCTGTGAATATTGATTTGTCCCCCTCGGTCGTTAAGGTTTCTCTTCCATCACCGGTAATAAAACCGAGAATGCTACCTTCACCATAATTAAATTGTGTAATCATCTTAAGAATTTCTTCTTTTGAAACATCCATAATCACGTATCCATTGTTATATGGCATCTTTCGGATAATTGACACGGAATAATCCTCTTGCTTAACATTAAAATTCTTATCAATAAAGCTGTGGGTACCAATCCATTGATATCTTTCGTCTGTCTCTAGAATCGCATTGCCTTCCACTGAACCTAAAAAGGTTGAATAGATATCTGCCGGTGGAGAAGATTCTGTTGTAACACCGACACCTGTTTTGCCAAAGACATGAACTGCTCTGATGAATGAATTCGCACCTTGGGTTACCATGATATCCTCTCCCAGAGGCTGCAACAGCTTAATCTCCTCCGGGGAGGTAGATAACCCGGCTTCTCCTCTGTTATAGTACGCTGTAACACTGTCTGAACTCATAAACTCCAGGGATTTACCGGCAACGGAGTTTAAGCCTAATGCCATATAGCTACTAATTGCGTTCAAGGTATCCATCGTACTTTTCTCATAGTTTTCGATGATCGCTTCGGAAGATTTTTGATAAGAGATTACTCCAAATACAGATAAGCAAAGAATCGGAATTAAGATTACGATTAAAAGCTGAACCCATATTCCGTTTAGTCTCTGAAGCATTCGACCATGCCAAGGTACACCTATACTAACCGCCTGTTCTGAATTCTTACGGCTACTACTTACCTTGTTAGCTTTCTGGAATTTTGTTAGTACTTTTGAGATTACTATCGGATCGCCATCACTCTTATCCTTTGTTCTAATCAATTGTAAATCCTCCTATTCCTCTAATTCCTAAGTTTCTTAGCCCAGCACAGGCAATTTAAGCATAAAAAAGCAGCCCGTTTATATGTTAGATAAACAGACTGCTTATAATTGCTTAAGCTTATTCGCTGACACTATCGTTTGTCATGCAGTGTCTGCATTACAAATTAATTATTCACCAAAAATAAATTTCTCTTCTTCAATCTTAGCTAAGATCTGATCTTGAGCTATATTAAGTACCTCTGTTGGATCAGTTGCAGTATAGTTAAGAACGATGGAGTTTACTGCATCATTAACAAAGTTTGATGCTGTAGGAGCATAAATATGTCTACGTGCACCTGTTGTATTTTCCATCAATGTAAGAGTTTCTGTCCAACCTACAGATGCTGCCATAGCAGGATTTTCATTTGCTTCGATACTACACATAACATCCTTTTGCTCCTGGCCCCAGATAACAGCGCCTTCTGTAGACATGAATTCTGCTAACAGAGTTGACTCTTCCGGATGGTCTGCTCCATAAGGAACAGTACATACAAAACCGCCGCCTATCGCTGCTGTTTTTCCAGTTTTACTGGAAGGTCCGGCAGGATAAAGGAATACGCCATAATCAATCTGAGCTTCTGCATTGTATTTTTCAATATTTGCAATATAATTGCAAACGTTACCAAGCATTGCCACTCTTCCTCCAAGGAAAAGATCCTGTGCGCCACCTGCATTAGCTGCCTGCGCATCTTGAATTAACTGCTGTCCATACAAATCAGCATATACCTTCATATGTTCCAATGCTTCTATGTTTTGAGCACTGTTAGCTGTCGGTACATTTGGATTTAATAAATCATCAAAGATACCTCCGCCATTATTAATAGCTAACTGATCAAATCCAAAGCTACCTAATATAGGGCTGAATGCCAGCATATAATTACCGGTTCCCTTGAATTTTGCATCAAGTGTTTTGCAGGTAGTAAGCATATCATCCCAGGTCTTAATATCTTCTACTTTGATGCCAGCATCGGCAAACATTGTCTTATTATAGAAAACAAGACGTGTATCTGTATTGAAAGGTAATGCAAATACTTTGCCATCTACAGTAACCATATCCCAGTATTTTGAATAAAACTTATCCTGGATACCTTCTGAAAGATATGATGTAACATCAGTAGCCTGATTACGTTTTGCTTTCACGATTGTATCTTCAATTGCTGTTACTACTACGTTAGCAGGATTACCAGCGGTAACAGATGCAATCATCTTAGTCTCTACATCGCTGAAGGGAACATATACATATTCAACGGAGATGCCCTGATCAGCATATTTTGCATTAAATGCATCAACAATCTTATTAATAGTAGGACGTCTCTGTTCTGATCCCCAATGTGCCCATAGACGTAATTTTACAGGTTCTTTTGCTGCTTCCGTTGCTTCAGGGGTCTCTTCCTGTGTCTCGGTAGCTGCTTGATCTTCGACCTGAGCTTCTTCTGTCGGTGTAGCATTCGTAGTGTCAGTTTCTTCTGCGTCATTTTTATTTCCACAACCCATTAGTGAAAAAGTGGCAAAAACGATACACAGTAATAATGCAATACTCTTTTTCATTTTTCTCATAAAATAATACCCTCCTTATAATTTGAAAGCTCTATTGAAGACTTTGTCTATTTTGTACATTTCAATAGTCTTTCGTTTACATTTTATATTCATATCTTATACCCATCACATTAGGATGTCAATACCTAATTTTCATTTATTTTCATTTTTTATCATCTTTTTTCAACAAATTCAAATTTCACCACATAAATCATGACTTATTTAACCAGCTTAACCTTTTACTCCACCAATAGCTACACTTTTGATAATGTACTTCTGCATGAAGAAATACAAGATTACAGTCGGCAGTAATACAATTAAAGAAGCAGCCATAAATTTTTGCCATTCAACTCCTGCTGTTCCACGAAAGGTTCGCAATCCCAACTGTAAGGTATATAGTTTTTCATCATTCAGATATAGCATAGGTCCAAAATAATCATTCCATGCCCCATTAAAGGTAAAGACAGCTATTGTCGTTAGTACCGGTCTGGTTAATGGCATATAGATCCTAGTCAAAATCTTCAGCTCACCTGCTCCTTCAATCTTCGCAGCATCAGAATAAGCAGGGTTTATCCCCATGAAAGCCTGACGAAGCAAAAAGATATTGTATGCACCTCCGGTAAAAGCAGGTACGGTCAGTGGTAAATAGCTGCCCACCCAATCGATTTTAGAAAAGAGTATGTAGGAAGGAATCATGGTTACCATTCCAGGTATCATCAACGTTCCTAATACGCATAGGAATATAATATTTTTCCCTTTAAAATTAAGTTTTGCAAATCCGTATGCGATTAAGGTATTCGATAATAGAGCTCCAATCATGACGATTACCGTAATAAATAGAGTGTTATTTAGGTATATATCAAAAGGAGCAGATTTCCATGCTTTATAAAAATTTATCCAAAGAAATTCACTTGGAATTAACGACGGATTAATCATTACTTCTGCATCAGATTTTAATGCGGTTGACAGCATCCAGGCTAAAGGATAGAGAAATAAAACTGATCCAAATAGTAATACAATTGTACCGACAATGCCGGTAGCTTTCTGTCTCATACTGATTGATTCCGAAAACTTAATTTTACTCTTAAGCTTCTTCGGTTGATCAGTTTTATTGTCCCGGATGATATGTGCTTCTTCTTTTTTAATCACTTTTTACCACTCCCTCCATCATAGTAAACCCATTTCCTGGATCCAATCATTTGGACAATCGTAAATGTCATTATGATGACAAATAAAATCCATGCCATTGCGCATGCCGTACCCATCTGTTGATCCTTAATTGCCGTGTTAAACAGATACAAATTATAGAATAACAGCGAATTATCGGGGCCGCCCGTTCCATTCATCATAATATATGCTGAATCAAACACTTGGAAAGCACCGCTGATACCCGTAACCATAACAAAGAAGAGAGTTGGAGATATCATGGGAAGAGTAATATTAAAATACCGTTTAAAACCGGAAGCTCCATCGATAGCTGCTGCTTCATACAATTCCTGAGGTACGGATTGTAAGGATGATAGCAAGATTACTGTTGTACCCCCCACACCCCATAATTTCATCAATACTAGCGCAGGCTTTGTCCAGTTTACATCATAGAGCCAAGCCGGACCATCAATTCCAATCATCGCCAGTGCATTATTCACCAAACCCGAAGTAGGGTCTAACAACCACTGCCATAGTAAAAATACAGCCACTCCGGAAAGTACGGACGGTAAATAATAAATGGTTCGGAATAGACGTAGACCTAAGATATTTTTCACGTTCATCAATAATGCCAAAAACATTGAAAATATAATCGCTAATGGCACGCTGATTACTACATACCATACCGTATTATATAAACTCTTCCAGAAATAATCGTCATTAAAAAAGAGTTTTGTAAAATTACTGATGCTATACCATTTTTGTACTGCAGTTATATTGTAATATGTAAAAGAAGAGAAGAAGGAAAAAATAAGTGGAAATGCTGTAAAGCAGGAAAAGCCGATGATATATGGTGAAATAAATGCAAAGCCCTTCAGATTCTCTACCTTTTCTCGATGTGTCATCCGAATTAAAAGATTCTTTTCAATCAGTATTCTTCTCCGGCAAACCTTACTCATTAGAAATAAAAGTACTGCCATACTTAGTAGTACAAAGGCTCCTAAAGGTACGTTATACACGATCCCCATCTGGATAAACATAGGTTTTGCTGCCTGCGTATTAGCTCCTATCATATCTGCGATCAGAATAAGATTGAAAGCAAATTCTATGAGAGAAAATATTGACAGTAAGAGCAAGCCCTTCACTTTTCTTCCGGTATCCTTAGAAAGCATCAGAAAACCACTAATCAATTGCAGGATTGCAAAGATACCAATGACATAACCGCAGAAAATGGCAATTGCATTATTTGCGAAAAATTCCCGCACCCCCGGATAGCTTGTTGCAAATATTTTATCAATCTCCATCGCATTTCCTAAAAGATGCCAATAGGACCAATGCTCCAACTGTGGGAGAAATCGCACAGGACTAAAAAGTGGAATAAATAAGATAATTAAATTGATTACGGTCAATAACACTATGACTTTTGACATTAATGCGTTTTTTTCACTCTGTTTGCTCAAATCATTCACTTTCATTTCAACACTCCTATCCATGATTTAATTACATATACTTCATCGGAGATGTATTCATTCATCAAAGTCACCCATAATTCTCCTCCTTCTACCTATTCAGTCACATATTATCATGTTTTTTCATTTTATTTCAGTTTTTACCATTTGTAAGAATATCATACTCTATCTTTCCAGTTTCGTCAATTATATTTAGTCATTTTGGATACATTTTTTTAAATATCTTACGACTTATCGGTAGTTTGTAACATAACCCGATAACTGGATACTTCCCATGGATTTAGATGAATTTCTACAGTACCCTCTTTCGTAATATCAATGCTTTGAAGCTGTCTTTCCTGCATATCTGTTTTGATCAAACTAGTAATTCTTTTACCTGGAATTGTTAAGATAGTCGAACCTGAATACCCTCCGGTTTCTTGCAACCGGAACAGCAAACCGGAACCGTCTTTCGTTCCCCGGATGGTCGATACAATAATATGCTTTGAATCCACAGAAAGCAACGTACCTCCTGAATCCCCCGAAAGAAACGGAGGAACCTCAGTCCTGAATTCCTGAAAACTCATACGATGTCCTATTAAGCCCTGTCTTCTTACCCATCCATAACGGCTGGCCTTCTCATAAGGTATCTTACTAGCTGATGTGATACTGTATCGAAATAGGAAGTGGCCTCCCTGTGAACCTTTATAATTGGTTCTCCAGTAATTATTTAAGACATAGGAATAGATATGGTTACCTCTGGTCTCCAGATCGCTGGTCCATTTTCCTTCCACCGGTGATCCGACCGTGAATAAGAATACTTCAGGGGAAGCTATTTGGATATCACAATGATCATCACGTAATAAAATTGAAGTCTGTAATGGCAGCCACTCCTTACATGCCCCGGGAAGAGTATCCTCACTCCAGTCCACCCAACCGGTCTGATGGTCGGAATACACATGAGATTTATCTGAAACAGCAAAAGGCAGATCAACATATACAGCTTCTACATTCTGTGTTTCTTCTTTATTATAACTGTATTCCATATTAAAACTCTTCTGCATCCTGTCCATGGAATAAACCACTACCATTGTGCCCAACGTAGCATCGCCTTCGATAATAACACTGCTGCCTATTCTGCTTTTCTTTATTCTTGCCATCTTCGGAGAAAAAGCAGGCTGAATTTCTGCTTTTGCATGTTTTAGCTCCGGATGGTTTCCGACAAGAGTTGTTCCTTCTCCGCCTTGTGCATAGAGCACCTGGCCAAACGTAGACCCTCCACTCAGTTCCTTCCCTAATTCTTTGTCAAACAGGGATATGATACCGGCATTTTGCGTATCTATCTCCACCTTGTACCAGGTATTTTCCAAAACAGCGATTCCAGTGATGATTTCTTCCTCATATTGTCCCACATGATCATTAGCTTCTGCCTGCTTAAGGCGGTATCTGCAATAAGAGAATCCGGATAACGTAGCAACACAGATTTTGGCAACCACCTGCGTCATAGTTCTGCTGATCACTTCCCAACAGACCTCCATTCCGTCACTGCTACAGATGGTTTCACCATCTGCAATCTCCACTATCACATAGTCTTGAATCGGAAAACTATATGGATTATACACCACTACTTCCCTTGATTCATTGTTCCAAGTCAGACTTAGCTTTGCCATCGCCTGAGTCAACAGTCGGTCCCTCCATTGCAGTGCCTGATGGGACATATGAGCCTTGACTGCCCATTGGTCCTGTTGGAGCAGTGATTCGGAATCATGACCCGACAAAAAGGCACCCCAGGTGTGTTCATCATATAACAATACCTGTCTCCAGGCTTCTTTATAATTGTCACTCGGGAAAACCAGATCATTACCGTGCATAACAGCCAAGGAATCAAGAATCTCTGCACATCGGATGCCTGCATCTGCTTTCCTTACAGCAAAAGTTTCGATGGCACTGGAGGCTGCTCCGTCCTCCCAGTAAGCTCCTTCATCTCCTGAGTACTCTTCAAAACTGTCCGCAAACTTCATTACATAATCAAAAAAAGCACTGCCGTTGGAAGGGATTAGCTGCGGGTAAACAACATTCTTTTCCCATAATTCAAGAAAAGCACCGGTTCTGTTGTCGAGATCCGTATTATCTGCCTCCTGACCATACAACAATACTGCATCCGGAGCATAATCCTCTCTTTCATAATCCATCAGCCACATCTCCAACCCTTTTTGAGCCGCAGTAACCGATACCGGCGAACCGCATACCTTTTTCAGCTCACAATACATTCTGGCCAGCCAGGTCAAAATGCGGCTACCGTCTGGTGATTTCCACCAGAATGGACTGTGCCGGTGCAGTCCTCCATTAAACCGGAAGGGACCACGATCTTGATTATCCGCATGAATTAGGTATTTGACGCCGGATCCGGATAGTATCGCAGGATAAGATGCGGAGGCTGAAGCCACATCAACGATGTCAACTCGGTCAGGGATGATGCTATAGGGTTCCAGTAATTCAACCGCAAAATCCCCGTTATGAATCAATGCCTCCAGTGACGGGAGCCAGGTTAGCAGATCTACATAATTTAAAGGTACTCCGAATTTGCCGTTGCGGATAGCCTCTACCAATTGTTTCTTTTTTCCTTCACTCCTGGTTTGTAAATATTCTTCCAGCTGCCAGGCGGAATCGATGATATAGGAAAAGTAATTCCCATGATCTCCATTCATCATATCCAGAGCAGTATCGATATTGCGGCATAAACGTTCCGCCACTTCCCATTGTCTATGTGTATATCCGATGTCTGTATGGGCATGCGGTGTCGTATATACCTTCCATTTTTTCTTTCTTTTAAACGCTCCCCGGCCTGTTATATCTCCTATAATTTCATAAGAAACCATCCCCTTCCCATCAGGAAGCAGAAAGGGTATACTAATCTGTCCGAAGTCGGGAGCCGGGAAAGAATAAGGTATCTCAATTACTCCATCTTCCCAGGATAGTAATATCTTTCCTACATACTGTGCTTTTTCTGTCCGAATAAAATTTATTCTTAACCTGCATTTCTCTAATAATCTATCCGTCTCATCCTGTATGTAAATTACGCTGGGGGCCAGGTCTGTTAGATAAGACTCCATACCCTCTGATCTCTCGTATAGCTCCAGACATCCATAATGAAATCCGCAGGCATCCGCCATCCTGTCGAGGCGCAGAACTGCCTGTTCATTATCAACTCTCTCTACAGGGTTATCGTCTCTTGCCACAAAAGTAATGCAATTCCTGCCGACCTTAAATAATTTATCCGGAAGATAGATATCGGTGTCTTCTCTATTATAGATGGAGGCATGCAGTGCATGGCAAGGCTTTATCTCCTTGTCCGTCGAAGGAACCGGATACGGATAATACATTCCAAAAGCTCCGTTCACCACAATCTCCAGGTCCGGTAATCTTGGTGTTGATACTATACATCCGATATGCAGATAAGCATTCTTCGCTTCTTCCAGCTCAAAATACACCGAGTATTCATGGACTTTATATTTACCATCCGGATCTGCATTGGATGGATGGAAAGAAGGCCATCCGGTTATTAACTTATTGTGTTCCTCAAAAACTCTGGAAGTCATAGGTTTACGAAAGGTGTCTATTAAAAGCTCCATATCCTCTATCTTCCAAATGAGTTTCTCATTACCATATGTTGGTTCCATCACAAATCCTCCCTATCACAACTTTTACATATATAAAGAAAAAGACTTCGATTGGTTAAAGATACTTTAAAAGATGCTTTAACCCAATCATACTAATGTAATCTCCTGACAACAATCAAAATGCTCGATTGTAACCTTTTTCTCGTAGAAAGACCCCTGAGTGGCATAAATTTTTACTTTCCTCACTTCTCCCGGCATCATACAAAAATAATTCTTGTCAAAGTATAAGAATTCCTTCAGCGGTAGTTCGCTATTATCGGATAGGAAGAGGTATAACGCCGCAGTATCCCCCTGATTATCAAGCCTTAGGGAATCGTCTATCTGACAAATATTCAGTTTAGGCTCTGGAAGTACGAATATCGGTTTGTAATTCAGAGTTCTTGTAAATAAATATTCATTCTCTGCTAAGCACTCACCCGATTTATTGTATAGGTTAAGCCGAAGCAGCAGCAACTCCGTCATACGATCCTGTAATGGCAGTATCAGATGCAATGCCTCTACAGATTTATTTTCCGGTAAATTGGTGATCTTGCTCATGGAATGATACACGGTTCCATCCGTACCAAATAATCGATATTCTAACCTCACTTCACCTAGACGATCGATTTCCTCCTTACCCAGGAAGGAAGAGAGATAAATTGTTACATCAAACGCCTTCCTACCATATAAAGAAGGAGAAAGGAAGGAAGCCGAAACCAAAATTGAATGATAGCTGTTTTGAACTCCATAATATGCCGGCTTAGGATTACCGTAGTAGTCAAGGCTTGAAGTACAGTACAGATTAGGATATGGTTCATTGAACTGCCAAGGAAAGGTTCCACTATTTTGAAATGCTCTTCTCCTATTTGATTCAACCGCATACTTCAGTCCTTCATATTGTAGATATTGGCTGGCTGCTTTTATCTGCCATATGGTATCCAAACCTCCGAACATCTCCTGCACCAAAGGTTCATTCGCCCACCAAGCACCTCGATGGAAATAAATCTCATTCTCCTTGCTCGCAGGCAGCATATGTTCCTTTGAGATAATCTTCAAAAGAGTATTTCGGTTCGTCATTCCTTCCACACCGAATTCCGAGTGAAAAAGAGACGTACCCCTATTATAAAGCTCATATTGTCGTTCCATTCCCTGGTGTTCCCATGGTCCATGCACATCAATAAGCTGCTCCGGCTTCTCTTCAATATTACTGATTGAATTGCTGAATACTCCGCCGGAGGGAGAGGTAGGAAGCCATCTTCTGGAGGGATCCAGTTTCTCAACCATTTCCTTCAGTTTTCCAATCAATGGATTCTCATTACCAATAGGGTTGACCTCTGCATCTGTAAGCTCATTACCTCCACACCAGATGGCCAGAGAAGTATGATTTCTCTTTCTTCGAATTATAATTTCTGCCTGGGACAGTAACATGGACATAAACGCCGGATCTTCTGAAGGTATATTATCGATCCCTGAGCTTGATTGGATGAATTCCTGCCAGATCAATATTCCGTTCCTTGCACAAGCTTCGTAAAAGGAATCCTTTTCGATCAGCCCTCCACCCCAGACTCGAAACATGATGATATTCGCTTCCTTGGCTAATTGAATTAATCGTTGTAGCTTATGCCGACGTTCAACCCCATACAGTGCATCCATCGGTACCCAGTTATATCCACTCACATAGACCCTTTGGCCATTCACCTGTAAGGTAAATGCTTCCGCTGATGGATTACAGTTTTCGTTTGGAGAAAATTTGATTTCCCTGATACCAAACTTTAATTGCCTACTGTCAGAAGTAAAGAAACTTTGATCCCTCAGTTCTAAGTTGATCTCATATTGATAAGGCTCTCCGTATCCATTTGGTTGCCAAAGTATCGGATTAACGATTAGGAGCTCCAGTGTTTCTATGTTATTATGTATAGTTTTTGTAACCTTTTTCGAGTCAACCTGCAATGTAATTTCACAATCGATTGCATTTGAGGTCTCAAGCTCAACCGTGAGGATAGCCTGAGTATAATTATCGTTTAACACGGACTTTACATATACTTCTGTAAGCATTGCTCTACCGGTTACCTTAAGATAAACCGAATCCCATATTCCTTGATGAATCATACGAGGGCAAAAATCCCACCAATAGTTCATCCTTGTTTTATGGGTCTTTACCAGTGAGGTTCTCCCTACCTGGGGTTGTTCCTGGGGAGAAGGCTCTATTACCACAGCAACATGATTCTCTTCCAGTGGATTCAGCAACCCGGATATCTCCTTCGAGAAAGGGATAAACATTCCTTCCTGCTTGCCAATGCTGACTCCATTAATAAAAATCTCGGAGTTATAATCAATGCCGTCAAAGTATATAGTTATTTGTTTTCCACTTACATCCGCAGGTAATTGGAAACTTTTTTTATAGATCCAAGTTCTTGATGGAACCCACTCAACAAGTTTTGAATTCATCTCATAATAGGGGTTAGGAACCTTCTGATTCTCCATCAGATCATTTAGTACAGACCCTGGCACGGTTGCATTATACCACCACCTCGTATCCTTGGTATCCGGTTTCTCAGAACTTCTCCATACCCAGTCCATCCCTAGAAACTCCTTAAATAGCCAGTCATTGCCGTTCAGACTTATCAGCTCCATACCGATATCTCCTTAATTCAATAAAATATTCCGATTACAGAAACCTCTTTCCACCGATGAACACCTGCTCCAGGTTGAAATCCGGAGATACCAGCAACAGATCTGCTTTCTTGCCTGTTTTGATTTCACCTATCATATGGTCCATATGGATCACTCTGGCCGGTATCAGTGTAGCACTAAGAATTGCTTTTTCTTTTTCTATACCAAAACTAATGACCTTCTTTACAGCCTCAAATACATTTGTTGTTGAACCAGCTATGGTGCCATCCTCATTGGTAGCTTTTTTATTTTTCACGGATACCTTTAATCCTCCAAGCTCATAATCACCATCATACAGTCCGGCCGCACTCATGGAATCAGAAATCAAAGCTATCCGGCTCCCGATTAAACCAAACATCATTCGCACGACAGTGGGATGGATATGAATGCCATCACAGATTAACTCTGCACTTACAGGATAATCAGCTACCATTCCGATAACCCCGGGTTCTCTGTGATGTAGTCCGTTCATCGCATTAAACAAATGCGTCACATGGGATGCACCTTCCTTGACAGCTTGTAATGCAGTCTCATAGTCAGCAGTAGTATGGGCAATCGAAACGGTCTTTGTGCTACTGGATTTTCTGATACATTCCATTGCTTTCGGATACATAGGATCGACATCAATTATCTTAATATTGCCACCGGCCAATTGATCCAGTTCATTGATCAAGTCCATACTGGGTTCCAGTAGATATTGTTCATCATGGCAACCCTTCCTCTCCTGTCCAAGAAAGGGACCTTCCAGATTAATTCCCAGTATACGGCTTCCATTAAATTCAGCATTGATCGCAGCTTTGATGCGCTTCATCATTTGTTTGGAAAACTCGTAATCCATAGTCATTGTTGTAGCTAAAACAGAGGTTACCCCATTCCTGGCGTAGGCTTCACACAAAGCTGCAAATTCACTTCCATCCGCTATAGAAAAATCCAGACCCTCACGGCCATGCGTGTGAATATCAATGAAACCGGGTAGCAGTAGCTTTCCACTTCCATCAAGAACCTCATCCCCCAACAGCGAGTCATCAACCTCTATAATGATATCACCTTCTACCTTAACATCCTTCCTTTGAAATCTTCCCAGATAAAAGACATCGGCGTTCTTAATAATCATGAACTACTCCCTTTCTAAATTGCCCCTTATTAATTGTAGAAGTTAATCTACCAAAAATATAGTAGCATAACTATGGCTTTTCATCAAGTAAATTTGGAATTTTGTGAGCACTTTATGATTTTAAATGAATATTATATGATTTTATTTGGTAAACTCTCACATCACTTTCTAACTCATCGGCTATTACTACCCCTTATTTCAATGTAATTCCTGTGGTTTTGAACGAACTATCATATATTATTATAATTGTTCATATTTTTTCAGAAATAGTTTACAAAAAATGAAACCTCATATATAATATACCTGTGTTCTAAAATTTCGGTAGAATGGGAGGAGAACTATGATTCCTGCAATCAGACAACAAACAATCATTAACTTGTTAACCGAAGCAGATGTTATCTATATCGATGAATTAGTGAAACATTTAGATACATCCTTCTCAACTCTAAGAAGAGACTTGAGAGAATTAGAGAATTTAGGAAAGATTAATTTACTCCATGGTGGTGGGGTTCAGTTAAATAGAAAGAGTACAGAGTTAAGTCTGACCGCTAAATTAAACCTGAACAAGGAAGCCAAGAATAAAATAGCTCAAAAAGCATGTTCTTTTATACAAAATCATGATGTTATATTTTTAGATCCCTCCAGTACTACTCTACAGATGATCCCCTATCTGGTTAACCGTGAAATTACTGTAGTAACAAATGGTATTCATCACATAAATCAGCTGGCCGCACATCAGATCCCCTGTATCATGATCGGTGGTAATATTAAAATATCAACAAACTCCTGTATTGGCCCGTTGGCAGAAACCGCTCTGCGTGGATTAAACTTTAACAAGTGCTTTTTAGGCTCCAACGGCTTTAGTAAAACTGCAGGTATTACAAATCATGACATCAACGAATACACCATCAAGCGTATCGCTATGGACCAGTCTGTAGATTCCTACTTCTTGATTGACTCCAGTAAATATAATGTTGTCACTATGATTAAAGTAGCTTCTTTAACGGATACCAACATTATTACGGAAAAAGCAATAACCGATTTAGAGGAATATGGTAATATAATTATCGCGTAATACCTCACGATATGATAAGAGCTCCTACTACACCTGGCCACTGCCAGATATTAAAAACACCTGCCGGTTTTGTGAAACCGGCAGGTGTTTTACATTCCATCCGTGCTGATACTGGTAAGAAGGTTTATTTCACCGATAGCTATCAACAAATAGGAACAATTGTTTTGTATTTGTAATACATAATCTTTGCATATTTTTAGTCTTCCAGATTATATACAGAATGGAAATTTGTGTTTATAATTAAGGCATAACTAAGATATATCTTAGCAAATACAGTAATTTTCCACTTATAAGGAGGAAAACTTTATGTATATTAACAGCACAAATTTGGCGTTAGATTTACCTGAGTATAATACCAAGGTACCCTCTAGCTGGATAACTTCCGAAAAATATTATAATTGTGATTATTTCTTCAACTACATGAATAATCTTAAGAAAAAAAGAAAACTATTCCATAAAAATAAATAATAGTCGAATCAACACTGACTAGAATTACTTACTTACGTTTTAATGATTTCATTCGCATAATTTTCCTAAAAATAACCGGTAACCCGTAGGGTGACCGGTTATTTTATATATCATATCCATTTTGTAATTTACTTAAGTATCGTTTCATGCATTGTTTCATGCATTGTTTCATGCATTGTATCAATCAATTAAATCAATGATTCTTATATTCTTCTCAGCTTTTATGAAACTGATGACTTGATGATGATTTCTCTTCATCACCACTCACGTACCTTCTGGTCGATCCTACCGAATTAGTAGCGCTGTCATTATTCTTCTCTACCTTTGCTGCTGAATTTTTATCGATGTTCTTTGCCTTTTTAGATTCACTATTATTAGCCATTTCGATACCTCCATGATAAATCTGACTTATTATGTGCAGTATCATGGAAGTTCATACAGATATCCTTTTATAATGCGAATTGATCTCCATAAGGCTTTGCATCATCATAGCAGCTGGACTTCATGATCAACTTTAGCATGTTCTTTGTACAAAACTGCAGATCACCCAGGGTAATTGGTAAAGGTACTGTTTCCGCATCTACATCAACAGAAGCTATGATCTCATCAACATCGGCCTGTTTTCCCGGCATGATCAAATCATTACCTGCTTTGATACACATTGACGGAGATGAATTTGAATATTTATGTGTTTTACCATCTTCAAACAAGCCACCGGTAGTTCCCCAATCCGTCATCACAATTCCTTCGAAGCCCCATTCATCTCTCGCAGCAGCAGTGAGCAGGTCGAAACTGTTCGCTGTATGAGTTCCATTCAGCAGATTATAAGAACTCATGATGGACATCGGCTGTGATTTTTTAACTGCAATCTCAAAACCCTTCAGATATATTTCACGGAGTGCCCTCTCGCTTACATGACTATTGCTAAAGTTACGGTTATCCTCCTGATTATTTACTGCATAGTGCTTAATTGTGGTTCCTACACCAGGATGACTCTGGATGCCTTCCGTATCAGCAGCTGCACACATACCGCTAATTAACGGATCTTCGGAATAGTATTCGAAGTTACGTCCGCAGAGCGGATTACGATGAATATTCATACCTGGTGCCAACCATAAGGTAACACCGAATTCCTCCATCTCTTTACCGATGATATTACCAACCTCTTTGATCAGGTCATAATCCCAGGACTGTGCCAAATTAAACGCGATTGGTATTGCAGTACAATATTGATAGTGGGGTGTTGCCCCGGTCAGATCCGGTTTCTCAAATTCCATCAGTTCTTCAATCCCCGGAAGTGCAAACGGTGGTTCCGGACAGATCTCTCCATCTTTTGTATGGAAAACAGCCTGTAAGCGTAATCCGGCAGGACCATCAGCAAGGATCATATTACGGATGTCACGATCATCAATCATTAGTGAAGTGGTATCTCCTGCTGCTCCGGGAACCGCTGCTGAAGCCGCACCTATCATGGATCCTGAGCCAAAGGAGCCTCTCGCAGAACCAACACATAGTTCTGCCATTTCCGTAATAGTCAACTGTCCGATTAATTCTTCTAAGGTAGCTTTTCCTGCCTTAACATCTGTTAACTTAATCTTCTCCTGCTTCGTATTGGCCGGAATAACAGGATGCTTCTGTGTATATACCGCGGAAAAGGTTACGATCTTAGCCGTATCTATCTGGATGACTTTTGCGGTTTCTTTCTCCAATTGTTCTGAATCATAGGTATATGGAGTTGTATCTTTGGAGGACAGTTCCTCCATGCCTTCCGACTGGAATAGGTTCTTAAGCTTCTCGACTACTATATCAGAAGGAAGCTCCAGCGCAGCTATAACCTTCGTGGTACGGGAGCTATTACCGACACGGACAAAGTATTTACCCGCATCTAGTATCCAGGAAGCTGACTTCTCACAGTAAGAAGCCATATTCTTTACCTCATAACTAATGTTAAGAGTCTGGCTTTCACCCGGTGCCAAAAGCTTTGTCTTCGCATAAGCAACCAGCTCCTGATAAGGCTTCTCTAATTTACCCGAAGGAGCAGAATAATATATCTGAACTACTTCTTTGCCGGAATAAGTCAAACCGATGTTAGTTACCTTAACTTGAGCAGATATTATAGTACTGTCAGAGGTAATATCTAACACGTCAATTTTGAATTCTGTATATGATTTGCCATATCCGAAGGGGTAAGCCGGAGCGACATGAAAGGTATCAAAATAACGATATCCTACATAGATACCTTCCTTATAAAAGGCTTCATCCAGGTCACCATTATTGTGGCTGAATTCCTCACTGGAAGGGTAATCACTGTAATTCTCTGCCCATGTAGAGGTCAGTTTTCCACTCGGTGTTACCTTGCCGGTTACCACGTCCGTTACCGCATCCCCGCCGATATTACCTGCCTGTCCCATCAAAAGAACCGCATTCACACCAGGGATACTTCGTAACAACTTAGTATCAATAATCCCACCAACATTTAAAACAACAATGAACTTCGGATATTGCTTTGCTAATAAACGGATATTTTCAATTTCTTCCTTTGTTAATTGATAATCTCCCTCTGTATCAGAACGGTCTGCACCTTCTCCTGAGATACGAGAAATTACATAGATGGCAGTATCTGTATCCGATGCCATTATTTCATCCTCTGTAATCAATCTACCGGTCGGTGGTACGAAAGGTTCATTAAAGAATACGAAAATCGGCATGATCTTTTGTTCTGCTGCTTTTTTCTTAACATTTACCATATATTCTTTATGTGAATCGCTCAACTGCTTATCATAATCATCAAGCCACTTCTTCGTTGTAATCTGGTAGCCCGTATTTTCTAAACCCTGCTCCACATTAACGATGGATCTGGAATTAACATCTCCGGACCCTGTTCCTCCTTTGATTGTCTTTCTCGCACCGCTACCATAAAGAGCAATTTTTCCAGGCTTTCCTGTGAGAGGAAGTGTGCCGTCATTTTCTAAGAGAACCATACATTGTGACGCAAGTTCCCGAACTTTCTTCCTATGCTCCAATTCTCTTTTACTGATTTCATCGGATGTTCCTGCATAGATTTTTGCCATAGTAATACCCAATCCTTTCCTCTCCTGCAATCTAATATTCGCAGTCATAGTTATGATAGTTATAAGAAACCTCATTTCCTATGAAGCTTCTTTCCTTCCTAAAACTGTACGAGCTTTAAGAATAACCCTTACCATAATATTATATAACGTAACTTTGTATAATGAAAGTACAAGTAACCTAAACCGATTATTTTTTGTTGATATTAAGCTCCCGGCTGCTATCACGTATCTTCACAGGAGTATTCATCAACGCTTCATTAAAGGCATCAATATTCACTCCACCAAGTAGCATTCTCGATAAGAAGGGATCCTGTGCTTTGATAACCTCACCAATGCTATAGGGTAACTCCATTCCCATATCCCCATTGGATACCTGCAGTATCTGCGGTATCATCTCGGCTATCACTGCTTTGGTTTCCGGTATAGCCAGTAGTTCAGAAAGAGGTGTTTCTATACTATATACCAAATGATAGTTCTTGGTCGGAACATAGGAGAAAGAATAGCTTCCAGGCTCTAATCCAATCTTTACTCCGGAATCTTCCTGTAAGGCATGTAAACCCTCCAGACCGTTTACGGTCTTAAGGTCTGCATTCGGAAGATAAACAGTTGCTTCTGAGTCAAATGGAACTGATACCTGAATTGTAAGGATACCATGGTTCTCTCTGGTCCAGCCACTTTCGATCAGGCCAATCGCAGATTTTATTCGTGCTTTTGCAAATTTAAGTCTGCCGTAGACCTCCGGCTTTATTATAAATTTCTTAAATCCAGGTGCTGTTTCGACAGGGTTGATACCACACATATTCCGATACATCCACTCTACGATAGAACCATAGGCATAATGATTCAAGGAGTTCATACCGGTACCGGATATCCTACCATCCGGTAAGATAGAATTCCAGCGTTCCCAAACGGTTGTAGCACCCATGATAACCTCATAGAGCCAGCTAGGATAATCCTCCTGGAAGAAAAGCTCATAAGCACTCTCTGAATCACCGTTATCAGAAAGGGAACGGCATAGGTACGGAGTTCCTATAAACCCGGTCTTTAAATGCATTCCATTCTTCTTCAATAGCCCTTGCAGATCCTTAAGAACCCTATTTCTCACTTCCGGTTCTACCAGCTCAAAATGAAGAGCTACTACATGGGCGGTTTGTGTCAGAATAGCGGAGCGTCCGTTTTTCGTAAAATATTCCTCCTGAATGGCTTTCTTAACCTGTTCAGAGAGTTCTCTGTAGAAGGAAGCATCTTCTGTATACCCCAATACTGCTGCTGCTTTCGAAAGAATGTTAGTCGATAGTCTGTAGTAAGCGGAAGCTAATAAGCCGTTGTCAGTTCCGCCCATAACACCGCCTGGTATGGGACCATCTAATGCAAGCCAGTCTCCAAAATGGAAGCCTACGGTCCACAGCTTACGGTCTCCTGATTTTAAATCCTGTTTACGAATCCAGTTAACCCAGTCTTTCATGCTGGCATACTGTCTCTTAAGGATTGTTTTATCCCCGAAGTGAAGATAAACCTCCCACGGAATTACAGTTGCACAGTCAGACCAAGCGCAGGCTCCTCCACCGTTAAAGCTGCTTTCCATACTTTTGATTTTATTGAAGGTAGGAACTGTACTTGCCACCATACCACCATTAAATTTCTGATCCTCATAGACATCGAACATGAATTTGGTATAAAAAGCATAGGTATCCATATTAAAGGATGCGGTTCCGCAAAACACTTGGGCATCACCAGTCCAACCCATTCTCTCATCACGCTGAGGGCAATCCGTAGGTACATCTAGAAAGTTACCCTTCTGTCCCCATAATGCGTTCAAAAACAGTTTATTTACCAAAGGATCGGAGGTTACAATCGCACCTGTCTCCTCGAGGTCGGAATAAACAACACAGCCTGTAAAATCATCAAGATTGATTGGCTCTGTAAAGCCTTCCAACTTTGCATAGCGGAAACCATAGAAGGTAGTTGAGGGCTCAATAAGGCGGTCACTTCCATCGGAAATATAGATATATTCTGCTTTTGCACTCCTAAGGTTATCCCGGTAGAAGTTATCCTCCTGCATGACTTCACCATGGGAGATCTTAATTTTGTTTCCTAAGGGCTCATGGATATGGATGCGTAACCAGCCAACCATATTCTGCCCCATATCCAATACCAACTCACCGGCAGGTGTATGAATTATTCCCAAAGGCTTGATTGTTTCTTTTACTAATACGGGCAGTGAAAGTCTGTCCGTTACCTTACCAAGACTTGTTGGAACGAATTCTATCATCTTATCCCAGTCGGTATCATCAATCTCAGCAGTAGACCAGCCACGGATTTCTTGATTGGCATCATACACCTCACCATCATAGATGGTATCTTCGACAATCGGGGACGGTTTACATTTCCAATCCGTATCTGAATTGATAATCTGAACACTGCCATCTTCCATAGTAATCCTTAATTCGCACAGTAACGCAAAGGAATCCACATAAGGGGAATTCAGCTCTCCGAAGGTTCCGAATGGTCCCTTTGCCCAGCCGTTGTTCAGCATAATACCGATTGCATTCCTACCATCGTTCAGCTCCTTCGTTACATCGTAGGTCTGATACTGGATCCAGGCATCATAACTGGTGCAATAAGGTGTTAAGCGTTCCTCACCAATGCGGTTTCCGTTAATTTCAAGCAGATAAAGTCCTAAACCGGTTACATAAGCTCTTGCAGATTTAATCTTATCTTTGATGGTAAATCCTTTTCTTACATAGGGGTGAATATTCCTGTCCTCCCATTCCGGTGTAATCCATTTCGCCTGCCATCCATCTTCACGTTTACCGGTTTCAAACCAGTTGACTTCGGAGACTGCCTCATCTCCTGCATCTCCCCATACCTGTACCGTCCAATAATATCTGGTATATGGTTCCAGCTTTAATGGCAGGTCAACTGCCAGGCTCGAGAGCTCTGAACTTTTTTTACTATCATAATTAACCTCGATCATTTCCGGATCCATAGCCACTCGAATTCGGGCTGCTAGCTGTTTCTTTGAGGACGTGTCCTCTGTTATCCAGGTTACGGTAGCGTAATCCATGCCATAACCTATAGGATTAACGATATGATTGGTCTTGCAGGAAGTAATCTTCATAATAATTCTCCTTTTAATTACAATTTGTTTTACTCTAAATGGTAATCACTTTAATTTATCTTACCATTTCACACATGC
>FWWL01000445.1_pt1 | contig 114587 bp, 110 predicted proteins | sample 2228331 | NCBI WGS metagenome assembly FWWL01 (sample SAMEA103939775, study PRJEB20133) | metagenome | reverse complement strand
TTAGAAATAGTGAGTTAAGGATGAGAATGGAGGAGATAAAATAAGATACAAGTTATCTTAAAAAATGGTAAAATATTTACAACATACTTATTTTTATCTAACAATGCTGGGATAAAGTTGTTTCAAAGAGGTATTTAAACTAACACGATAAAGAAAAGACAAATTTGATTTAAGTTTTTTAAAATTGTATAATTTTTTATTAAATTTAGAAAAAGGGGAGTAAAATATAAGGAGAGGGAAATGAGCCAAAGTTCAGGAAAGATGGGTTCAAACCAAGAACCTGATTATACATCAAAATCGTTGCCTCAAGAGTATGGAAATACTGAGGCAGCTTTATTACCAAGAGATCCTTTCTGGATGTTTATATATTGGGAAATATCTGATAAGACAAAAAATGAGATTCTTTCAATGTTAACAAAAGAAGTATATGAAAAATCAAGATACGTTATAAGAACATATGAGGTGGGGGAAAATGATTCTTTTGTTAAGTATTATGATACGCCTGTAATTATAGATGCAAAGAACTGGTATTTAAATGTTCCTGAATGTGGTAAGACATATATGTGTGAAATAGGACTTATTACTCCGGATGGTAAGTTTATAGGAATAGTAAAGACAAACAAGGTGAGTTTACCGAGAACAGGTGTTTCTGATGTAATTGATGAGAAATATATGAGAGTTAGTGAAGAATTTGAAAAGCTTTTGCAGATATCTGGAATTGATTATATAGGTAAAGGTTCTTTTGATATAGCAAAGACCCTTGCACAAAGATGGGAGCTTTTAAGGGCTATGTTTTCAAGAATAACATCATTTAATGTTTCTTCATTTTCTTCACAATCAATTATGAAAGAAAGAATGGAACAGGAAAAAAAATTCTGGCTTGTTGCTGATTGTGAGTTAATTGTTTATGGAGCTACACAGCCGGATGCTAAGCTTTATGTCGGGGATAGGGAAATAAGATTAAATCCTGATGGAAGTTTTGCTATTAGATATTCACTTCCTGAAAATACAAATTCTATAATTCCAATAAAGGCTATTTCAAAAGATGGGGATATGAAAAGGGGGATAACTATTAAAGTGAATAGAGAGAATAACGAAAATGAATAACAGAAACGAGCTTGGTTATCTTTGTCTTGTATTACACGCCCATCTTCCTTTTGTAAGACATCCTGAGTATCCTGATTTTCTTGAGGAAGATTGGTTTTTTGAAGCAATGTGTGAAACATATATCCCGTTGCTTGATATGTTTGAAAGGCTTACAAATGATGGTGTGGATTTTAGATTGACTATGTCTCTAACCCCTCCTCTTTGTAATATGATGTCTGATCCTCTTTTGAATGATAGGTTTAAAAATTATGTTTATAAGAGAATTGAACTAACAGAAAAAGAAGTTGTAAGAACCAAAAATACTCCTTTTTATAAGGCAGCTTTAATGTATGAATCTAAATTTAAAAGAATAATGGAGTTATATGAGAATTATTATAAAGGAAATGTTTTGAATGGTTTTAAAAAATTTCAGGATTTTGGAAAACTTGAGATTATAACCTGTTGTGCTACTCATGGTTATCTTCCTTTACAATTAAGAAGGGAAGCTGTAAATGCTCAAATAAAAATTGCTGTCGATGATTATTCCCAGAGATTTGGAAGGATGCCAAGGGGAATATGGCTTAGTGAGTGTGCCTATAATCCAGGAGATGATTATATACTTAAAGATTATGGAATAAGATTTTTCTTCCTTGAAACTCATGGAATTCTCTATGGTACTCCAAGACCGAAATATGGTGTTTATGCTCCTGTTTATTGTCCGAGTGGTGTTGCTGCTTTTGGAAGAGATATGGAAAGCGCTCATCAGGTATGGAGTGCTGAGATGGGATATCCGGGAGACCCAAGATATAGAGAGTTTTACAGAGATGTAGGATATGATCTTGATTATGAGTATATAAGTCCATATCTTCATCTTGATGGAGTTAGAAGGAATGTTGGTATAAAATATTATAAGATAACTGGAAGAGTTCCGCTTTCAGAAAAACAACCTTATGATCCTGATGATGCAAGAGAGATTGCTGCTATACATGCTGGAAATTTTATGTTTAACAGAGAAAGACAGATAGAATATCTACATAGTTTTTTGGGAAGGAAACCAATTGTTGTATCAATGTATGATGCTGAACTTTTTGGACATTGGTGGTACGAAGGTCCAATGTTTCTTGAGTTTTTGTTCAGGAAGCTTCACTATGATCAAAATATAATAAAACTGATTACTCCAACGGAATACCTTTCAATATACCCTGATAATCAAGTTGTTCAGCCTTCCATGTCAAGCTGGGGAGATAAAGGTTACCATGAGGTCTGGCTTAACGGTTCAAATGATTGGATATACAGGCATCTCCATAAAGCCACAGAAAGAATGGTGGATCTTGCAAATAGATATTATAATACAACAGATCCACTTATAGAAAGGATATTGAAACAATGTGCCAGAGAAATAGTTCTTGCTCAAAGTTCTGACTGGCCATTTTTAATGACAGTTGGAACAGCAAAAATTTATTCTACAAGAAGATTTGTTATGCATATTCAGAGGTTTACAAGATTATGGGAAATGTTAAATAATAACTCAATTGATGAAGGATTTCTATCTGATATTGAATGGAAGGATAATATTTTCCCGAGTATAGACTGGAGAGCATTCTCAACATATTCACTAAAAAAAATAAAGAACTAAATAGAAATCTGTTTTTATTTTTTATTGATTAATTCCCTGATAATTTCAGTTTTTTTAAACTTCTTTAGCTTATTCTTTAAAATGAGGATATATTTAAATACAAGATAGTCAGAAAGCTTTATAACTTATTTTGTATAATGTATTTAAGATCAACTAAGGAGGTTTATATGCATAGTGAGATATATATTGTGGATGGAATAAGAACTCCCATAGGAAGTTTTGGCGGAAGTTTAAAAGATTTTTCTGCAGCAAAACTTGGAGAAATAGTTGTAAGAAATATACTTGAGAAGAATAAAATTGATGTTAATGATATTGATGAGATTATATTTGGTAATGTGCTTCAGGCTGGAAATGGTATGAATGTTGCAAGACAAATTCAGATAAATTCAGGACTTTCCAGAGAAAAAACTGCAATGACTGTCAATATGGTATGTGGATCTGGTCTTAGAAGTATATGCATAGCGTCATCATTAATAAAAGCTCACGAAGCAAATATGATAATAGCAGGTGGAACAGAATCAATGTCAAATGCTCCATATCTTCTTAAAAATGTAAGATGGGGATATAGAATGGGGAATGGTGAGTTGATTGATAGTATGATATATGATGGACTTACAGATATATTCAATAATTATCATATGGGAATAACTGCAGAAAATCTTGCAGAAAAATATAATATTTCAAGACAGCAACAGGATGAGTTTGCCTGTAAATCACAGAATAAAGCAGAAAAAGCAATAAAGGAAGGAAGATTTAAGGATGAAATAGTTTGCGTGGAGATTCCTCAAAAGAAAGGAGAACCGGTAAAGTTTGAGATTGATGAGTATCCAAGGTTTGGAACAACACTTGAAAAACTTTCAACTTTAAAACCAGCATTTAAAAAGGATGGAACTGTTACAGCTGGAAATGCAAGCGGAATAAATGATGGTGCTGCATGTGTTTTAATTGCAAATGAAGATATGGTTAAAAAATATAATTTTGTTCCAATGGCAAAAATAGTTTCATATGGATATGCAGGTGTGGATCCTTCAATTATGGGTATTGGTCCTGTTGAGGCTGTTAAAATTGCACTTAAAAAAGCTGGATGGAAGACATCTGATGTTGATTTGTGGGAGTTAAATGAAGCGTTTGCTGTTCAATCACTGGCAGTGATAAAGGAACTTGGAATTGGAGATGAAAATGTTAATGTAAATGGTGGTGCAATCGCTTTGGGACATCCAATAGGAGCAAGTGGAGCAAGAATTGTGGTAACTCTTCTTTATGAAATGAAGAAAAGAAATCTAAAAAAAGGAGTTGCATCTCTGTGCATTGGAGGAGGAATGGGAATTGCTATATGTGTTGAAAGATAATTTGACATATAGCAACATTTTTTATATAGTGTTTTTAGGAGGTGCTTATGCCAAAAGCTGGAAAGATGGAAGTTGATGAAACAAAGTGTAAAGGGTGTTACCTGTGTATAACGGTTTGCCCTAAAAAATGTATAGAAAAATCTTCTACATTTTCAAAAACTGGTTACTATCCTGCTAAATATAAGGGTAGTGATTGTATAGCTTGTTTGAGCTGTGCTAAGATATGCCCGGATCTTGCTATAAAAGTTTATGAATTATAAAAGGAGATGCCTATGAAAATATTAATGAAAGGAAATGAAGCACTTGCAGAAGGAGCTGTAAGAGCGGGATGTAGGTTTTTTGCAGGATATCCTATTACCCCGCAAAATGAAATACCAGAATATATGTCATGGAGACTTCCTGAGGTTGGAGGTTCTTTTGTTCAGGCTGAGTCGGAAGTTTCCGCTATAAATATGATATATGGAGCGGCTGCCACTGGTATAAGATCAATGACCAGCTCTTCAAGTCCTGGAATAAGTTTAAAACAGGAAGGAATTTCATATTGTGCTGGTGCAGATTTGCCATTTTTAATAGCAAATGTAATGAGGGGAGGACCTGGACTTGGAAATATTGCAGGAGCACAGGGAGATTATTTTCAAGCGACAAGAGGCGGAGGCCATGGTGATTACAGGCTTTTTGTTATGGCACCTCAGGGAGTTCAGGAAATGGCAGACTTTCCTTATTACTGTTATGAAGTCGCTTATAAATACAGAGTACCTGCAATGATTTTAGCTGATGGTATCATAGGTCAGATGATGGAATCTATAGAATGGAGAACTCCAGAAGTTGATCCAAAATCTATAAAAGAGCCTGAGTGGGCAATTGGTATTAACAATGGAAGACTAAAAAGAAGAATAACCTCATATGATTTAAGGGAAGGAATGCTTGAAAAAATGGTTATGGATAGAGTTAAAAGATACAAAGAAATAGAGGAAAAAGAGGTCAGGTGGGAAGAAAAGATGACAGAAGATGCTGAAATAGTTTTAGTAGCTTATGGAACAAGTGCAAGAGTATCATCTTCAGCTGTAAAGATGGCAAGAGAAAAAGGGATAAAAGCAGGGCTTTTCAGACCAATAACACTCTGGCCGTTTCCAAAGAAACAACTTTTCAATTTAGCTTCAAGAGTTAAAAATATACTGGTTGTTGAGATGAGTCTTGGACAGATGGTTGAAGATGTAAGGCTTAGCGTTGAGGGAAAGTCTAATATTCATCTTCATGCAAGACCGGGTGGTTCTCTTATTGCACCTGAAGAGGTCTTAGAGTCAATAGTTAAAATTGTAAAAGAAGGAGTAAAAAATTATGAAACTGTTAAATGAAAGACCAAAATCTCTGACAGATATTAATATGCATTATTGTCCGGGCTGTGGACATGGTATAGTTCACAGGCTTGTAGCCGAGTGTATGGATGAATTAAATATTAGAGAAAGAACGATATTTATAGCTCCAGTTGGATGTTCTGTTTTTGCTGATGTTTATTTTAACTGTGATGCGATACAGGGACCGCATGGTAGAGGACCTGCTATAGCTACAGGGATTAAAAGATCAAAACCAGAAAGTATAGTTATTTCTTATCAGGGTGATGGGGACCTGGCATCTATCGGTATGGCTGAAATTATACACGCAGCAGCAAGAAATGAGAATATAACAATTATATTTATAAATAATGCTATTTATGGTATGACTGGTGGACAGATGGCTCCAACAACTCTTATAGGTCAGAAGTCAACCACATCTCCGAAAGGAAGAGATCAAAGAGTTCATGGATACCCAATAAGAGTATGTGAACTTTTATCTTCACTTGAAGGGACAAGATATGCTGAAAGAACAACTGTTCATAATGTAGCAGGTGTTGTTAAAACAAAAAATGCAATTAAAAAGGCACTTCAAAATCAGATTGATGGTGTTGGTTTCTCAATAGTTGAGATACTTTCTATGTGTCCTACAAACTGGGGAGTAAAACCAGATAATCCATCTGAGGCTATAAAATATGTAGAAGAACAGATGGTTAAAGTTTTTCCACTGGGTGTATATAAAGATGTAAAATAAGGAGGTTTTTATGTATCTTGGAGCAAGATTGAGTGGTTTTGGTGGTCAGGGAGTTGTTTCAGCAGGAATTTTACTTGCTTATGCAGGCATGCTTGAAAATAAAAATGTTAGTTTTTTCCCATCATATGGAGCTGAAATGAGAGGTGGAACAGCAAATTGCTCTGTGGTTATTTCTGATGAGGAGGTGGCAAGTCCTGTGGTAACTCAGCCTGATGTTGCCATAGTTTTTAATGAGCCTTCTTTTGCAAAGTTTGAACCTCTTGTTAAAAAGAGTGGAATTTTGATTGTAAATACTTCTCTTATAAATTCAAAATCCATAAGAAATGATATAAAAGTTGTTGAAATTCCGCTTAATGAAATTGCTGATAGACTTGGAAATTCAAAAGTAATAAATATGATTGCTCTCGGAGCTCTTTCAAAAATAACAGGAGCTATCTCTCATACATCTGTTCAAAATGCCATTCCACATGTTTATAAAAAACTTAAACCAGAACTTATAGAATTAAACAAAAAAGCAGTTGAAGAAGGATATAGGTTTGTCAACTAAAAATTATGCGGGGAGTTTTTACTCCCCGCAATGAACTATTATCAAAAATTTAAATAAAAGAGCTTTGTAAATGGAAGATATTTCCTATGTTGAGGAACAAAAGGTATTAAAAATCAATTACAAAAAAGCATTAAAGATATTATATTCATTTTCTAAAAGCTACAAAAATAATTTTTTAAAAGCTTTGATTTTTTTTATTATAACAACTGCCTTGAGACTTACCGGACCACTTTTTGTTAAACAGATAATTGATGTTGCAATAAAAAATAGGGATTTTAAATACCTTGTTGAGATAATATCTTTGTATTTTCTTGTTAACTTTTCATACTTTTTACTTAATTATTACTCCGTATCTCTTCTAATTAAAAATGGACACAGATTGATATATGATCTTAAAAATAAGTTATACGCTCATATATTAAAACTTGATGTGGATTATTTTAATCATAATAATCCTGGAAAGCTCGCTGCAAGAATTCAAAGTGATACTGCTTCTATATATGAAATATTTACTGAAATTTCAATTTCAGTTTTTATAGATATAATAGTTTTTTTTGTTGTTTTTATTATAATGGCTTATCATAATATTGAACTTACTCTTGTTTTATTGCCGGTTGTTATTTTTATTGTTATACTTATAATCTTTTTTGTTAAGAAAAGCCAGAAGGTTTTTATAGAGGTAAGAAGAAAGATAGCAGAACTTACATCGTTTATATCAGAGGTATTAAATCTTTCTTCCATTATCAAGGTTTTTAATGCTGAGAATAAAATAAAGGAAAAATTTGAAAATGTTAATTTTGAGAAGTTTATTAAAACAATTTCTGCTGAGTATATTGCTATACTTTTTTTCTTAAGTATAATGCTTTTTGATCCTCTCTCCAAAGGTATTATTTTTGGTTATGGTGGAGTTAAGGTCATTAATTCTTATATGAGTATTGGAAGTATAGTTATGTTTATGCTTTATGTAGGACATCTTTTTGAACCATTATTTAGGTTTTCAGAAAGTGTATCAGTTTTACAGAAATCATTTGCAGCGGTTGAAAGAATAAATCAGATTTTTTCTTTAAAACCTCAGGTTATTGAGGGAAAAAAGATAATTTATTCTTTTAACAGGGAAATAAAATTTCAAAATGTGTGGATGAAATATTCATCATCAGACTGGATACTTAAAGGAGTCAGTTTTACTATTCCAAAAGGTAAAACAGTTGCAATAGTTGGAAGAACAGGAGAAGGAAAAACAACCCTGGCAAATCTACTTTTCAGGTTTTATGAGTATCAAGAAGGTAAAATAACTATTGATGATATAGATATTAAAGACATTAATCTTAATTCTCTAAGACAAAAAATAGGACTTGTTGAACAGACAACATATTTATTTCCAGGTACTATCAAGGATAATCTTACACTTATGAATAAAAATATAGATGAAAATAAAATGAATTATGCTATAAAGATTTTAGGACTTGAAGATTTTTATAAGAAGTATACTCTTAATTATAAAATAAAAGAAAAAGGGAGTAATCTTTCATCTGGTGAAAAACAAATAATATCTCTTACAAGAGCACTTGTTCTTGATCAGGAAATAATAATACTTGATGAAGCAACATCCAATGTTGACCCGTATACTGAAAAGCTTATAACAGGTGCTATAAAAAATGTTATGAAATATAAAACAATGATAATAATTGCACACAGACTTTCAACAATAAAAAATTCTGATTATATTGCTTTTTTAAAGGACGGAAAAATAGTTGAGTTTGGAAATCATGGTGAACTTATGAAACTTAAAGGAAATTATTACACATATTATACTTTACAATTATGAAGTACGCTTTTAAATGGCTTTTACCTTATTGGAAAAAATATAAATACAGGCTTTTATTTATTGTTATTCTTGGAATTATAAGTGCAACGTTGCAAGCCTTTATTCCTTTCTATATAAAGAAGATAATAAATGGTTTTGAGAAAAATCTCACAATAGATTATCTTAAACTAAATGTTGGTATAATGCTTATTCTCGGAATACTACATTTTATAGTAAATCTTTATGCTCAGAGAAACAGAGCTTATATGAATTATAAAACAGAATATGAAGTAAGAAATAGACTTTTTTCACATATTTTATCTCTGGATGAATCTTTGTTTTTAAAATATTCCGTTGGAGAGGTTTTAACAAGACTTGTTGATGATATATCTGAAAAGATTGCCTGGTTTTCCTGCTCTGGAATTTTCAGATTTATTCAGGCGATTTTTACTTTGATAGCTCTTTTATTTATTATGTTTTATATTAACTGGAAACTAACATTAATTGCACTTATTCCTTTTCCATTTATGGTTATATTCATAACAAAAATGAGAAATATTCTTATAAAGAACTATGAAGATCTTCAAAAATCAATAACGGATATTTATGATTATCTTGAAACAAGCTTTAATGGTATAAGGATTATAAAAGCAAATTTAAGAGAAATGGATTTTGGAGAAAGATTTAACCTGCTTCAGGATGTTCAGAGAGAAAAAGCAATTAAGGTTGGATTGAAGGAAATGATTGTTCATATGTTCTTTTTCTTTACCGCTTTTGTGTCTATATTTATGATATATCTTTTTGGAGGGATTGTTAGTATAAAAGGAGCTCTTACAGTAGGAGATATAGTTTCCTTCCAGGTTTACGCTTTTATGTTGATATGGCCATGTTCTGATATAAGCCAGTTTTTTGTTTCTCTTAATAGAGCATCTGTGAGTATGAAAAGAGTAGATGAAATACTGAACTTTAAACCGAAAATTAAATATCTTTCAGGTAAAAAATTAATTGGAGAAATAAATGAACTATCTCTTAAAGATATTTATCTTTCAATTGATGGTAAAGTTATTTTAAAAAATATTAATTTGAAAGTATCAAAAGGAGAAAAAATTTGTGTCGTTGGAAAAATAGGGAGTGGAAAGACAGTTCTTTTGAAGGTTATTGCAAGAATATTGCCTTATGAAAAAGGGGAGTTTCTTGTCTCAGGTATTGATATAAATGAAATTGATTTAAAGGATTATCAAAACAAAATTGCATATGTTTCACAGGAACCAATGATTATGAGTGATAGTATTCTTAATAATATAACAATGTATAAAAATTATGCTAAAACAGAGATAGAAGAAGTAATAAAAGTAGCCCAGCTGGAAGAAGATATTTTAAGAATGCCGCAGGGTATAAACACAATTGTTGGAAATAAAGGTTCTCAGCTTTCAGGTGGACAGAAACAAAGGCTTGCCATAGCAAGGGCTTTATTGAAAAAGCCTCAGCTTTTAATAATGGATGATGCTACAAATCAGATGGATGCAAAAACCGAAGCGAAATTCTGGGAAGATTTTTATAAATTTAACGATAATATAGCTGTAATACTTGTAACTCATAGAGTCTCAACCATTGAGAAATTTGGCAAAGTTATAGTTTTAAGTTCTGGTGAGATTGTAGAAAAAGGAACACATCAAACTCTGATATCACAAGATACACTGTATAAGAAGATATATAAAAGGTATGAATTGGGTGAAAAATAGTTTTATTTTAAGTTAGTTAATCCTCTCTTCACTCTGTATATCAAAAATATGAATATTTAGATAATTTAATGAAAACTTCATTTGTGTCTGTGGTTGTGTTTTAAAAGAATGAGTTGTAGCACAAAGAAGTTTAGTCGGAGATATTCTAAGATAAACATTTTCTCTTGGACCAAGTAGCTCTACCACATCAACGGTCGCTGTTATAGCATTTTCTTTATCTATTTTTGAATCATCAAGTATTATATCATCCGGTCTAACCCCAAGAATAACCTCTTTGCCTAAATATTTCTGGTAATCTGGAAAAGAATAGGATGGAATAAAAAATTTGATGCTATTGTCATATACAAGATATAATTTATTATTTTCTTCTATTAATTTACATTTGATAAGATTCATCGTTGGGGTTCCTATGAAGGTTGCAACAAATATATTTCTTGGTTTAGTATATACTTCTATGGGGGTGCCTATTTGCTGAATTACTCCTTTATTCATTATTACTATTTTGCTTGCAAGTGTCATTGCTTCAACCTGGTCATGTGTTACATAAACTATGGTTGTATTAAGTTTTTGGTAAAGCTTTAAAATTTCTATTCTCATTTCTTCTCTTAATTTTGCATCAAGGTTTGAAAGTGGTTCATCGAAAAGAAAAACCTTCGGGTGTCTCACTATTGCTCTTCCAATAGCAACTCTCTGTCTTTGTCCGCCAGAAATTTCCTTTGGCATTCTGTAAAGAAGATGTTCTATTTTAAGTATTTCTGCTGCTTCTTTTACTCTTTTTTCTATTTCATCTTCTTTAAATTTTCTCAATCTTAAAGCAAAACTCATATTTTCCTTTACTGTCATATGGGGATAAAGTGCATAATCCTGAAATACCATTGCAATTTCTCTTTTAGATGGTGGTATGTTGTTTACCTTTATGTTATCTATATATATGTCTCCTGATGTTATTTCTTCAAGTCCCGCAAGCATTCTTAAAAGTGTAGTTTTTCCACAACCACTTGGACCAAGTATAACAACAAATTCACCATTTTTTATATCTAAATTTATGTTTTTTAAGACCTCATTTTTATCATAAGATTTGTATATATTAACAAATCTAACCTCTGCCACTTTACCTCCTTATCCTTTAACGCTTCCAAGTGTAAGCCCGGAAATAAGCCATTTTGAAGAATATAAAAATATTAAAAGAACAGGGATTGTTATAATAATAGAGCCGGCTGCAAACATTCCCCATTGGGTTATGAACTGTCCCTGAAGTTCAAAAAGTCCCAGTGTCCAGGTATAATTCTGAGGCTGATATAATATAACTCTTGCCACAAGATACTCATTCCATGCCATTGTAAAATTAAATAAAAATGCTATGCTTAAAGCAGGAGTAGAAAGTGGAAGTATTATCCTGTAAAATGCTGTAATCTCTCCTGCCCCATCAACCTTTGCTGCTTCCTCAAGCGAACGTGGAATTGTGTCATAATAACCTTTTAATATCCAGATGCTGAAAGGAAGAGCTGAAACAGAATAAGCAATAACCATTCCAAGATATGTGTTTATTAAATTTAACTTCATTATCATTAGATAAAGTGGGAGAATTAACATTCCTGCAGGAATCATTTGAGTTATTAAAAGAAGGCTTAGCCCACATTTTTTACCAAAAAATTTATATCTTGAAAAAGCATATGCTGCTGTTGAAGCAAGTGATACGCCAATAAACGAAGTTGCAAAAGTTATAACAAGTGAATTAAATATCCATTTTATAAAATATGTTTCCTTGAAAAGTTTTATATATGAAATAAAACTTGCACCTTCAGGAATTATGGAAAGGTCTGTTGAAATTATTCTGTCTCCAGGTCTTATTGAAACTGAAAAGATTCTTATAAGGGGGTAGGTTGTTATAATAACTCCAATTATAATAAAAAAATGGATTAAAACCTGTTTTAATGTTTTTTTCATTGTTCCACCTTAATAGTTTTTGAATAAATTTGAGTTATTAAGAATAGTATTACAAATATTATCATTGCAAAAGCTGCAGAGTAAGAGTATCTGTTATATACAAATGCTGCTTTATAAAGAGCTGATACCAGAATATCTGCTCTTTCAGTTCCGCCTGCCTGACCTGTTACCAGATAAATAACATTTATATTATTAAATGTCCATATTGTGCCTAATGTTATGGCTGGTAAAAGAACCGGTTTTATAAGAGGAAGTGTAATATATTTTAATTTTTGAAAATATGTTGCTCCATCTATGGAAGCAGCGTCATAGTATGATTTAGATATTGATTGTAGTCCTCCAAGAATGACCACCATCATAAATGGAATTCCAAGCCATATATTTATAAGAGTGCAGGTTAAAAGTGGATGATCACTTAACCAGCTTACAGGTCCGATTCCGAGTTTTGTAAGGAATGGAAATGCTTCAGTTAATTTTCTAAGCATTACATTTACAAACCCATACTCGGAATGAAATTCTCCTCTTAAGGCTAAAACTGCCACAACCTGAGGCATTGCCCAAGGTATTACAAGAAATGTACGATATATGCCACGAAATTTTTTGATTTCTGAAAGCATAAGAGCCAGTATAAAACCACCAAGAACATGAAAAAATACATTTGAAAATGTCCATAAGAAAGTTCTTCCAAGAAGCTGCCAGAATGTTGTTTCGCTTAAAGGGGGGAGTCTAAAAACATTTATATATTGTTTTAATCCAACAAAAGGAAGTTTCCCTGTTTGTTTCCATTGCATTATTGTTGTTAACTTTAGATCTGTAAATGATAGATAGACTTCAAATATAAATGGATATATGAGTAAAAGAGCAAGTCCTATAAAAGCAGGAGCAACAAGCATATAGGGGAGATAATTCTTACCCTTTACTTTTTTAACACATAAATAAGAAAATGAAATTTCCCAGAGTACTGAATAAAATAAAACCTTTGTATTGTATATATTGAGTATTTTTGTTACCAAAAGAAAAAAAACTAAAGAAAGTAAAGATATTAAAGGATAATATCTTCTATCATAAAATTTAAAATGAAGATAAAGATAAACTTCTATTATTCCGACAGAAATAAGTACCATTATAACAAAAAATAATACTTCACCTGCAGTTAATAAATATTCCATATTTTGTCTCCAATTTCTTTATCTTATATTTTTGTAATAGAACTTATCGATCCATCTCTTCTATTTTTCTTTCCACTTCTTTTTGCATTTTTACTACTGCTTCATCAATACTTATCTTATTTGTCATCACAAGTCCCTGGTAATTTCTAACTGTATCCCATACCGCTCTCATCTCATATGCCATAGGCATAGGTTTTCCTTTAAGTATCTGTTCCATTGATATTCTTGCAACAGGATCTTCTTTTATTTCTTTGGCTTCAGATGCTTCTTTCAAAGCAGGTAATCTTTTAAGTTCTTTAAACTGTCTTATTTGATTTTCTTTATTTGTGTAAAATTTAATAAATTCTTTTATTATTTCAAGTTTTTCTCCTGAAAGTTTTGAAGAAAGCAAGAAATATTTTCCGCTTATCATGGGGGTTGGATAAAGATCTGTTTCAAAGATTTTGGGTAAAACTGCTATTCCAAAGTTTTCTTTGAAATGGTTAATATAACCAAATATAGACCAATCACCATTTATGATAAATGGAACTTTTTCTTCTTTAAAAAGTGAGTCCATACAGTTATAATCACATTCAGGTGGAATGTATTTGTATTTAAATTTAAGGTTATAATAAAATTCAAGTGCTTTTTTCATCTGGGGGGTGTTGAGTGTGGGTTTTCTGTCATCAAGAGGCCAACCACCAAAACCACCCAGCCATGGCATAAGCCAAAAAGGTTCTCCACCATCAAAAGCTATACAGTATTTCATTTTATATTTTGGAAGTTCATTTTCGCAGTAGCTAAAAAGCTCATCCGTACTTAAAGGAACCTTTTTTACAAATTTTTTGTTATACATTAACATTAAATGATTGCCATTGGATATTGGAACCCCCCATATCTTACCTTCAAGTGTAATTGCTTCTACCACAGGTTTGTTGTATAAAGAAAAATCGAAGATATCATTTAATGGTAAAATAAAACCTGATATTGCATAAATACCCGCTGTATCAGAAGGGGATATAAGAATATCCGGTGGAACTCCTGCAAGGGATGCTGCTTGAAATTGCTGTCTCAAATCTTCAACCTGATAATGGGCTCTTGTGAATTTTAATTGAATGTTGTATTTAGTTTTATAGTAATCTTTGAAAGATTCTATTACACTGTCTATATAGGGAGCAACCTGTGCATCCTCCATCTCCCAGAGTATAATAGAGTGTGGATCCTCTACTCTTTTTACACAGGAAATAAATAAAAAACTTATTACCAAAAAAATTTTCTTCATCTTTTATCCTTTTAGAAATATTCTATTTATTTTTAGAAACCCTTGCAACAGTTGCTATAAGCGAAAAGAGAACTGAAAGCTTTACAGCTGAAAACCATGAAATATTTTTTGCAATCAATCCTTGATTTACAGCTCCTGGAAAAATATCAGGTATTGTCCATGTCCATAATATTTTTATGGCAAATATGCTTATAACAAAAAAAACTATCAATATAAACAAATCTCTCATAGTTAAATTATATAAAAAATTTAAACTATTATAGCGTAATCTTATAATTTTACATTTCAGATAACACCTTTTGAAACTAATAAAAGCAGTAGATTGGGATTTTATAATTTTTTTGTTCTGCATGTTTTGTGTGGGAGCAGTTATTGAATTGAGTGGATATCTTTAAATATTTCAGAATAAAATTATTTTTAAGAAAAATAGAAGTATTTTGATTTAACGCTTTATGTTTTTATATTCATCTCTGCTTTTTTCAGCGTTGTTTATAATGATACTGCTGCGATAATTGGAATTCCACTGATGATATCTATTTCGCAAGCTTATAATGTTTCTTTTAAACCTTTTATATTTGCACATGCATTTTCCATTACCATAGGTAGTGTAATGAGTCCAATAAGAAATCCTCAAAATTTAATTATTGCCATATACTTAAATATGTCAAATCCTTTTTTCCTTTTCTTAAATATCTATTTATTTCTAATCTTTTCATTTTATTCTGGTTTTTAAAGTTTTTTTAATTAATAAATAGAAAAAATTCCACTTATTTATATTGCGGTTATATCTTCTTTACCTTGATTGCTTTTCAGTTTCAAACAGTTTGAAATATTGAAAAAGGTGGATTATAAAACTCTTCTTTTCTTTATTTCAATGTTTATTGTTACGAGATCTGCCTGGGATAGTGGTTATATTCAAAAAGTGTTTTTGAATAACAATTTTAATTTTGTTTCGCTTCACTTTATATTTATTACTGGTATAATTTTAAGTCAATTCATTTCAAACGTTCTCTTTGTTGCTCTATATAAACCTATTTTGTTTGGTATCCGGGGCAGGAGAAAAAGATTACATAGCACTTGCCTCGACATCTACCATAGCTGAGAATTTAATTCTTCTTGGAGCAGCAAGTAATGTAATAGTAGTTCAGAATCTTGAAACAAAAAAATATGAGTCAGTTTCATCGCTTGAGTTTATTAAACTTGATTTTCCATTAACACTTTTAAACGCTTATATATCTGTTTTTAAAGTATTTTTAGCACTCTTGACAAATAACTGCTAATATGTTATAATATAATTAGCAATTATAGGTTTAAATTGCTAATTTTGTGGAGGTGTTATGAATTTTGAAAAAATGACAGTAAAAACAAGGCAGGCTATTCAGCTTTCAAGAGAAATTACTTTTGAAAATTCAAATCAGTATATAGAACCTCTTCATTTATTATTTGCTTTAATAAGTGTTGAAAACTCTATAGCAGTTGAGATTTTTAAAAGAATTGGAATTGATATTAATCAAATGATAAAGGATATAAAGAAAGAAATTGAAAAATTTCCTAAATTGAGTGGTAATTTTGAGATTTATATTTCAAAAGAAACAGAAAAGATACTTATAGACGCTTTTAAAGAAATGAGTAAGATGAAAGATGAGTACTTAAGTTCAGAACATATACTTCTTGCAATGAGTGAATCAGGAAATACTCCTATCAAAAATATTTTCAAGAAATATTCAATAAATAGAGATAATTTATTGAATTCTATTGCTATGATAAGAGGTAATCATAGAATTACCGAGGAAGAACCAGAAGCAAAATATCAGGCTCTTGAAAAATATACAAGAGACTTAACACAGCTTGCAATTGCTGGAAAACTTGATCCGGTAATTGGAAGGGACGAAGAAATAAGAAGGGTAATACAGGTGCTTTCAAGAAGAACAAAAAATAATCCTGTTCTAATAGGTGAGCCAGGTGTTGGAAAAACAGCAATAGTTGAAGGTATTGCTCTAAGAATAGCAAATAAGGATGTTCCTGAAGGACTTAAAAATAAAAGAATAGTTGCTCTTGATATGGGAGCTCTTATTGCAGGTGCAAAATTTAGAGGGGAATTTGAAGAAAGACTTAAAGCTGTTATAAAAGAGATTGAAAACTCTGATGGTAATATTATCCTATTTATAGATGAAATACATACACTTGTTGGTGCAGGTCAGGCTGAAGGAGCAATGGATGCTGCAAATATGTTAAAACCAGCTCTTGCAAGAGGGACACTTAGATGTATTGGTGCCACCACCTTAAATGAATATCAGAAGTATATAGAGAAAGACGCTGCTCTTGAAAGACGTTTTCAGAAGGTTTATGTATCAGAACCAACTGTTGAAGATACCATAGCTATTTTAAGAGGACTAAAGGAAAGATACGAGGTTCATCATGGAGTGAGGATAAAAGATAGTGCTATAGTTCAGGCAGCAGTTCTTTCCAATAGATATATAACTGATAGATTCCTTCCTGATAAAGCAATTGATTTAATTGATGAAGCATGCGCAAATTTAAGGATGCAGATAGATTCAAAACCTGTTGAAATAGATGAGATTGAAAGAAAGATGCTTCAATTAAAAATGGAAGAGGTTGCTATTTCAAAGGATAATAGCGAAGATGCAAAAAGAAAGCTTGAAGAAATAAGAAATGAAATAAAGGAACTTGAAGATGAGATTAGAATTAAGAAAGCTAAGTGGGAAGAAGAAAAATCAGTCGTTGTAAAAATAAAAGAGATAAAATCAGAAATAGAAAAACTTAAATTTGAAGAAGAAAGATATAAAAGGGAAGGGGATCTTACAAAAGCCAGTGAAATAAAATATGGAAGAATTCCAGAGCTTGAAAAAAAATTGAATGAACTTTCACAAAAGCTTAAAGAAGTTCAAAAAGATGGTAGTTTAATAAAAGAGGAGGTGGATGAGGAAGATATAGCAAAAATAATTTCAAAATGGACAGGTATTCCTGTTTCAAGAATGCTTGAAAGTGAAAAACAAAAGCTTTTAAGACTTGAAGAAGAGCTTAAAAAGAGAATTGTTGGTCAGGATAATGCAATTGTTGCAGTTTCAAATGCTATAAGAAGATCAAAAGCAGGTATTGCTGATCCTAAAAAGCCCATAGGAAGTTTTTTGTTTCTTGGTCCAACCGGGGTGGGAAAAACTGAGCTTGCAAGAACTCTTGCGTGGTTTTTGTTTAATGATGAAAAAGCTTTGTTAAGATTTGATATGTCTGAGTATATGGAGAAACATTCTGTTGCAAGATTAATTGGTGCTCCTCCAGGATATGTTGGATATGAAGAAGGAGGACAGCTTACTGAAAAGGTGCGAAGAAGACCTTATTCTGTTTTGCTATTTGATGAGATAGAAAAGGCTCATAGTGATGTATTTAATATATTTTTACAGATTCTTGATGATGGTAGGCTTACTGATGGGAAGGGAAGGCTTGTTGACTTCAAAAATACCATATTGATAATGACATCAAATATAGCGAGTGAGTATATTCTTAAAAAAGATATTTCAAAAATAACTCAAGAAGAATTAATTGATATACTTCTTAAACATTTCAGACCTGAGTTTATAAATAGAATTGATGAGATTATTATTTTCAAAAATCTTAATAAAGAAGATATGTATAAGATAATAGATATTCAGATTGAAAACCTTAAAGAAGTTCTTAAACAGAAAGATATTAGTATTGATATGGATGAAAAAGCAAAGGAGTTTTTGTTTAAAGAAGGATATAATCCAGAATTTGGTGCAAGACCTTTAAAAAGAGCTATACAGAAGTACTTAATGGATAAACTTGCACTTGAAATAATAAAGGATGAAAGTGTTAAAAAATTTGAGATTACAAGTAATGGAAAGGAAGTAATAATAAATGGTGTAAAATAAAAGTTTAATATCCAAGATCCTCATTTATAAGGATAACCGTTATTTTTGCTATCTTTGGTTTTTTCCAGAGAACTGTTAAGATATTGCAGATTCTTTGGTGGGAGGAGCAGTCTTCACATTTTCCAGTTTTTACACACGGATTATTTTTATTCAGTCTTATATTATTTCTAATAGCAGCAATGTTTCTTGCTCTCCATAATCCTTCAGTTTCATCCTTTACTATTTTGTTTTTCCCGGCTATCAAAATTAACTCATCAGGTCCCCAGGTAATAGCAGCGCATCTATTTCCTGTTCCATCAACAAATATAAGTTTGCCGTCTCTTGTTAAAGCCTGAGGTGAAGCTATATAAAAATCAGATGTAAGAGCATTTATCCAGACTTTTTTTCTTTCTTCAAGGCTCATTTCTGGTTTGTGAGTAAATACTGTGTTGTTTTTAGCAATTTCGTCAATTATTTCAAGTTCTTTTAAACTTATGCAACCGCCAAACCCAACTGTTTTTCCTTTTCCGATTTTATTAATTAAAAAACTTCCTGCTTCATTTTTTGTTCCAAATATTTCACACTCGAAACCATTTTTTATAAGTGCTTCTTTAACTTTTTCAAGTAAAATTCTATCCGCTTTTAAAACATTTTCATCCATAATACCTCCTTTGTATTTATTTTATAAATTTTGGTCTTAATTTGTATAATATAAATAGAAAGTTCATCTTTTTACAAAGGAGAAAAATATGAAAATACTTACCATAAACTGTGGAAGCTCATCACTTAAATTTTCTGTATATGACAGAAAGAAAAATTGTTTTGTTGCATCAGGTATAGTTGAACGAATTGGTTTTGGTGGTTCATTCATAAGTTATGAGCCTCTTGATAAAGAAAAGATAACTATAAATTATGAGGTTAAAAATCATAAAGAAGCTTTTAATCTTGTTCTTGAAACTTTAAAAAATCCTGGAAGTGGGGTTATAACTGATGTTAAAGAAATTACCTCCTGTGCCCATAGAGTCGTACATGGAGGAGAAAAGTTCATTAAATCTGTTGTTATAAATAAAGATGTTATACAAACATTTAAAGATCTTTTTTCTTTAGCTCCATTACATAATCCTCCAAATGTAATGGGTATAGAAGCTGCTATGGAAATTTTGCCTGATGTTCCGCATACTGCTATTATAGATACAGCATGGCACCAGACAATGCCAAAGCATTCATATATATATGCTTTGCCTTATGAATGGTATGAAAAATATGGAATAAGAAGATATGGTTTTCATGGAACATCATTTCTTTATACTGCTAAACGAGCTTCTGTTTTACTTGGCAAGGATCCTTTTAAAACAAACCTTATAATAGCTCATATAGGTAACGGAGCTTCAATAAATGCTGTTAAAAATGGATGTTCTTATGATACTTCCATGGGGTTTACTCCTCTTGAAGGGCTTGTGATGGGAACAAGAGCAGGTGATCATGATCCTGCCATAGGGCTTTTTGTAATGCAGAAAGAAAATCTTTCACCCAACGATATGGATAATATCCTCAATAAAAAATCTGGAGTTTTAGGTATAACAGGAAAATATGTGGATAGAAGAGATGTTGAAGTTGCAGCTGAAAATGGGGATGAAAGAGCTAAGCTTGCTATAGAAATAGAGTCTTATAGAATAAGAAAATACATTGGAGCTTATTATGCTGCTTTAGGTAGAATTGATGCGATAGTTTTTACTGCCGGGGTTGGGGAAATGGGACCAATTACAAGATACAAAGCATGTGAGGGTCTTGAGGAACTTGGAATAATAATAGATAGAGAAAGGAATTTTATATCAAAAACAAGAAATGCAGAAACTATTATCTCAGCTGATAATTCGAAGGTAAAAATATTTGTTATTCCTACTGATGAAGAAAGGGTTTTTGTTGAGGATACTATAGCACTTATTGAAGGAAAATATGATGTGCATACTAATTTCACCTATGAATTTCAATCAAAAGATTATAGAAATCCAATAAGAGAGGCGAATCTGAAAAAACAACTTGATAAAAATCCAAAGTTAAAAACAATTCTTGCTCTTCCTTGTTTGGTATAGTTTTTAAAAAAGTTTATTACTAATGATGTGATTTAGACCAGAGTAGATTTCAGATTTATAAAAGTTTCTCACTATATCTTACTTATAACTCTAAAATGTTAAAAGTTGTCTATAGCCTTCATCTTCATAAATAATCATTAATTAAATGGTTTAAATTTTTACTTTAAGAATGATTGGGATGTATTATTACTGGTTTGTGGTTTTTGAGTTCATCTTCATTTAAAATGCAGTAAGATACAATTATTATTACATCTCCTTTCTGACATAATCTTGCAGCAGCACCATTGATTTGTATTTCGCCTTTATTCCCGTAGATAACATATGTTGTAAATCTTTCACCGTTTGTTATATTATATATATCAACTTTCTCAAATTCATTGAGCTTTGCTTTTCTGGCAATTTCTTTGTCTATGGTAATTGAACCTTCATAGTTTATATCTGTGGATGTAACCACTGCTCTGTGTATCTTTGATTTTAAAACCTCTATCATCATCTTTCCTCCTTTTTGTTAATGTTAATTAATTCATTCAAACCATATAAAATCAAGTTCTGTTCAATATAATCAAATATCTTTTCATTTTCATATAATTTTGAAAAACCTCCGGTTCCAATAACAAGAACATCTTTATTTTTGAAAAATTTTGTTTTAATAAAGTCAATAACACCTTTAAATCCATAATAATTTATGAAATATATACCACTTTGAATTGCTTCATTGGTTGAAGATATTTGTAAATCTTTCATCGGAATTATTTCAATGGATGGAAGCTTTGCTGTATTGTGGAAAAGGCTTTCCATTTGAAGCCCTGGACCGGGATATATTATTCCCCCAAGGTAATCCTTTTTATCGGTAAGTATATCAAATGTTGTAGCTGTACCAATATCTATTATTATAAAGTTATTTAAGCCATAAAGTTTAATTGCTCCAATGCAGTTGGCTATTCTGTCTGATCCTATTTCGTTTGGGAATTTGTATTTTATTGATATTCCTGTTTTTACTGGAGGTACAAGGAAGATTGGTTCTTTACCTAAATATTTTTTCATTGAACTTCTTATGGTATAGTTGAGTTTTGGAACAACACTCGATATTGATATATTTTCTATCATATCCACTTTGAGCCTGTTTTCATTGAGAATGGTTTTTACAAAAATACCAAACTCATCTGAAGTAAAATCTGTTCTTGAGCTTTTCCTGAATGTGAAAAGTAGTTTTTCATCTTTAAAAACTCCAGCAAATATTTGAGTGTTGCCAATATCTATTACTAGGTTCATATTAACTCCTTTGTTAACTTAATTAATTTTTTTGCAAGTTCTTTTTCATTTTCTGCCTTTTCAATTATATTATTTTTAAAATATATATTAAACATATGTTTATCTTTAAAAATAGTTGAAGTATCGTTATGTACAACAATATCAGCTTTTAATTTCTCTATTGCTTTTTTGATTTCTTTTTTATTATTGCCTGATGTAAGTTTAAAAGCAATTACTGAAATATTTTTGTTTTTCGAGTATTCTTTTAATTTATCAAGTATTTTAAAGTTTCTTTTAAGTTTAATTGTTATAAATTTAACATCGGAAGATATCTTTTGGTTAATTTTTTTAAAAGTTTTCCCATTAATATGAACTGAATGTATGGAATAATCAGAAACAGCAGCACAGTGAATTATAATATCATAGTTTTTACTTCCAAGCTCCTTTTTTAAAAGATTGTTCAGGGAGTTAAAGGTATCAAAATATTTTATCTTTGTATTCCTGTTTATTGGAGGTAAAAATCTTGCATTTCTGGAGCACAGGTATGTAACACTATTTTTCTTTGAGAAATACTCTGCAATAACCGATCCGGTTTTCCCTGTGGAAAGATTTGTTATACATCTTACGCTGTCTATTGGTTCAATTGTACCACCTGCTGTTATTATAATTCTCATAAACTTCCCTCTATTATTTTAACTATCTCATCAACTTCAATCATTCTTCCTTCTCCTTCATCTCCACAAGCAAGTCGTCCTTTTGCTGTATCTGAAACAAAAACCCCAATTTCTTTAAGTTTTTTAATTGAATTTTGTGTTACAGGATGAAGATACATATTTTTGTTCATGGCAGGAAATACTAAAACGGGTTTTAAAATATCCCAGGCAAGAAAGGTTGTTGTTAAATAATCATCAGCTATTCCTGAAGCAAACTTATTTATTACATTTGCAGTTGCTGGACATATAACAAATATATCAGCCCATTTTGATAGTTCTATATGTCTTGTATATGAATTTTTATCGAACATATCTATAAGAACTTCATTAAAGGTTAAACCTTCAAGAGTTGCTTTTCCTATGAAATTAAGAGTATTTGGAGTGCATATTGTTTGAATATTATTGCCTTTTTGAACAAGTTTTGAGATAACAGAACATGCTTTAAAACATGCAATTGAACCGCTTAGTCCAAAAAGTATATTTTTCATTTTACTCTCCTATAATACAATTATCTATAAGTCTAACATTACCAAGCCATGCAGCTATAAATCTTCTTTTTTCAATTGTTTTTACATACTCAACCCTAAAACCATTTTTATTCAGTATCTCTTTGACTTTTCTATCAGATATTTTTTGCCTTATTGTCTGGTATATAAGAGAGGCGATTTTTCTTTCTTTTTCACAAAGCCTTAAGTTTCTTGAACTTGCAGCAAGCCCATCATTTTCTCTAACTGTGGGGCATGACACAATCTCTACATCCATGAAAAATGCTTTAACCATTCCATTGATAAGCACAAGCTGCTGGTAATCCTTTTCTCCAAAAAATGCATAATCAGGTTTTATTATATTAAAAAGCTTCATCACAACGGTTAAAACTCCATCAAAATGTCCTGGTCTGAATTTACCACATAGTATCTTTGAAAAATCAGTTTCAATGACTTTATATTTATAATCATCAGGATAAATTTCTTTATAATCCGGTAAAAACAAAAAGTCCACCTTTTCATGTTTTAAAATTTTTATGTCTTTTTCAATAGTTATGGGATATTTTTGAAAGTCTTCTTTATTATTAAACTGGGTTGGATTTACAAATATGCTTACAACCGTTATGTCGGATTTTTCCTTAGATTTTTTTATAAGTGAGATGTGCCCTTGATGTAAGGCTCCCATTGTTGGAACAAAACCTATTTTACCTTTTAGATTATTTCTTATCTTTTTAAATTCTTCAACTTTTTTTACGATTTTCATTTTTAACCTCCATATCGTATCTGTTTACTGCATTTTTAATTTCTTTTGATAGATCAAGATATTTTTTGACAAAAGAAGGGGGATGAGGAAAAAGTCCAAGTATATCGTTTATAACACGTATCTGTCCATCGGTTTTATTGCCACTACCAATTCCTATAGTTGGTATTTTAAGTTTTTTGGTTATTTCGAAAGCTAGTTCTTCTGGAATACATTCAACTACGACTGCAAAGCAACCAAGCTTTTCAAGCTTTAAAGCATCATCTATAATTTTTTTAGCTTCTATTTCCGTTTTCCCCTGAATTGAATAGCCACCAATTTGTTTTATGTATTGAGGAGTAAGTCCAAGATGTCCCATCACTGGTATACCAGATTGTATTATGTATTCAATTGTTTCTTCATGGCCATAAATACCTTCTATCTTAACAGCATCGGCTCCTGCTTTTATTAACATTGCTGCATTTTCAGCACTTTCATATTTATCTTTTCTGAAACTCATAAACGGCATATCAGAAATTATTATTTTTGATTCTCCAATCCCGTTTTTTACAGCCTCTGTATGGAGTATCATCATTTCCATTGTGGCATACAGTGTTGAAGGATATCCATATACAACCATTGAAAGACTGTCCCCGACAAGAACTCCGTCTATGTCAGTTTGTGAAAGTATTGTAGCGGTAGAGTAATCATAACAGGTGAGCATGGATATTTTTCTGTTTTTTTTGAAATTGTAAAAATCTTTTATCTTCATATTAACTCCTTAATGTTTTTGAGTTTAAGAAAAGCAAGATATAATTCTTTAAGTTTTTTGCTTTTCATTTTTTTTAAATGAAAGTATATTGTTTTTTTATCTTTCCTTGTAATTGGTCCTGTTATATAACCTGTTTTAAAATAATTTTCAATGTTTTTTTTAATCAGATTTTTAAGATATTTTTTTGGAATTTTAAATTTTTTATTTAAAATAGGTAGTGTTTCATTTATAAGTATGAGAGGGAAGTTTAAAAGTATGGTTAAAAGGCAGTGATAATATGGCTTTTCATTTTTAGGTATTTTTATTATTTTATTTTTAAACCAGTTCAGTGTTTTTCTTACATGTTGAGGATTTTCTGATGTAAAAATTATTTTTTTAAACTCATTTTTATCTGGCTTTGAGGAAAATGAAAAAATAGGGTGAAGCGATATGATAGCAGGGTGATAAATTGTTCCTGAAAAATGAAAAAGCTTTTTATCATGGATTATCTCTTTTACAGAATTATAGAAGTTTATAATTTCATCATCTTTTGTTAGAATAAAGATTATTTTTGCTTTTTTTATTAGGTTAAGATAAAGTTGGTATTTTCTATATGGAATTATTCTGGATTTTATACTTTTATATTTGAGATAGCTAAATAATGCTTTTGCAGTTTTGGAATTTCCTATTATTATAACATCATTCATAAAATGGTAGGAGCCTTGGTGGTCTCCTCCATATAAAATTATATAAAATTGGACCTAATTTTTTGAAAGAATATATAGTGATATAGGTGGAAGATAAATTTCTTTTGAAAAATTTTTAGTTTCCTTAGCAAAGCCGTTTTCATCAAATTCGACTTTCCATTTACCGTCAGGAAGCTCAAATTTTTTTATTTTTCTTTCAGGGTTGATTAAAACTAATATATTTCCCCATGGATCATTAACTTTTTCTCCATATATCATAAAAGCTATCTGTGGTTCTTTTATAGGAAGACCAAGTTCTTCATAAAACTTTATATTTTCTATAACCTCTTTTTTAGTTTTCATTCTAAAAGCAGGATGCTCTTTTTTGAGCTTTATTAAATCTTTGTAGTAGCTGAAAATATCATAAAAATCTTTTTTTCTTGTCCAATCTATTTTATTTATCTCATCACCAGCGTTATATGAGTTTTCATTGCCTTTTTTAGTTCTTAAAAATTCTTCCCCTGAATGAAGAAATGGAATTCCCTGTGAAACAAAAACAATTGCCTGAGCAAGTTTGTTCTGTTTGACTATTACATTCATCTCCGGCTCTTTTGTGGAGAAATAGAGTCTATCAAAAAGTGTGTGATTATCATGGCAGCTTACATAGTTTATTGTTTCAAGAGGGGAGTCGGTAAAAAGATCAACACTTCCTCTTATACCTTTCATAACCTTATCTCTGTAGTTCCCTGTCTGGACATATCCGAGATCCTCAAGATGAAAAACACTTCCTTTTAAACCATCTCTTAGTTCATCATTGAATACTGCATATCCTTTGCCTTTTTGAGTTCCTTTTTTAACTCCTTCAATCGGTGTTCCACCAGCATGCCATGGCTCTCCATATATAATAATATCAGGTTTTATTTTCTTGAGTTCCTTTATTATTTCATCAACCGTTTCAAGATCTATAAGACCCATTAGATCAAACCTGAAACCATCAATCTTGTATTCATTAACCCAGTATTTAAGGCTATCTATTAAAAATTTTCTACCATAAGGAGATTCAGATTTAAATTCATTACCACATCCAGAGCCATTGTAATATGAATTATCGGGTTTTCTTCTGTAATAATAATCATACGCAAGAGCATTGAAATTATAAATCTTATCTTTGGTTTCCGCTGTATGATTATAAACCACATCCATTATTACTTTTATACCGTTTTTATGTAATGTATTTATCATTTCTTTTACTTCTTTAATTTTTTCTTTTTTATTTACTGCAAACCATCCATCAGGGGAGTTAAAACTTACAGGCATATAACCCCAATCATAATCTTCTGTATTTTCATTCTTTTCAAAATCATAAAATGGCATTATATGAACGGTATTTATTCCAAGCTCTTTTAAATGAGATATTCCAGTAAGTATATCTGGGTATAAAGGATGATATGTTTTTTCTTGTGTAAGTCCAAGATATTTGCCTTTGTTTTTTACACCGGAATATTCATCTATGGTAAAGTCCCTTATATTCATTTCATAAATTATGGTTTCGCTTATATCGAATTTAGGTCCTTCTATAACAGGAGTCTCATCTTTTTTTAGTATAGCCCATTTGTTATTGTCATATGTTAAAGCTGCATATGGATCTATACCATAAAGTATTTTATCAGGATATAAAGCTTCATATCTATAAAATGAATTGTAATAATCAGTTGAAAGTATTATTTCCCAGATAAAATTACCTTTATAATTGAATGGGATCAGTTCTTCTTTTTCATTTTCATTTTTTTTAATTATTAACCTTAACTCTTTTGCTAGTGAAAAAGTTCTTAATATAATTTTGTTGTCATAAAATATCTCTCCAAGTTTTTCATCTGTTGGAGGTATTGAGTACATTGAATTTCCAAAAGATAAAAAAGTATCGCCAAAATCAGATTCTATTTTATAGTTTCCCTGTCTTATTTCTTCTAAATCAATTATTTCAGATCTAAAGAATAAATACTTTGATATATTTGAGTTTTTATCAGCTTCAAGTTTTTTTCTTTCAGCTGTTTTTGTGTTTAGAAGATAAAAATCGTAATTACTGAGGTTTTTAGTATATATTCTTCTGTTTAAGGTTATTCTTAAAAGACCGTCGTCATAAAAGGCTCCTGTTATTTTTGTTGAAACTTCAATATCTTTTAAACTAAGATATACATTTGTATCATCTTCTATGATATATATTTCACTTTCTCCATTATGTTTAAATACTCTATCAAATGCTTCCTTGTTTTCCCAGCTCCCGTATTTTGGTAAAAGTCCTATTTCTTTATATTTAAGGTTATATTTATCAAGATCAAGTATAAAAAATATTCCAAAATCATTTTTGCCCTGAGGAAGTATTTCAAATCCATGTTTGTTTTCAGTTTTATCCCATACCCAGAGTTTCCATCCGTCATAATCTTCGTTTATTCTTTGATAATTTATTTTAAGTTCAGATGAGTTTAATCCCATAACACTCACCATTAACATAAAAAATATTTTTTTCATAACATCTCCTCATTTTTTTATTTTCTGACATATTTAAAATTATATAAAGTTTTCAAAAAATGATAAAATTTAATTTATGAAAATTAAAAAAAATATAATTGTTAGTTTTTTTATCTTTTTTAATCTTCTTTTTAATCTTCCTTATGCTGAAACTAAGAATAAAAAAAGTTTAACAACAGAAAAAGAAGTATATGTATCAACAAAGCCTTACTGGGAGGTAAAACTTTCAACTCAGACAATTGAGATAATAAAAGAAAAGATAAAGGAACAACCTGTTATAAGAGGAATTCATTTAACGAGCTGGGTAGCTGGAAGTGATAAACTGAGAAGAGAAATAATTGAAAATATAAGGAGAACTGTTATAAATACGGTTGTTGTAGCTGTAAGAGAGAAAAATGGTGAGGTTTATATTCCATCTCCACTTGCAATAAAATATGGAAGTTATACTCCGGCAATTTCAAATCCACAAAAAATAATTGAAGAGTTTAAAAAAGAAAATTTATATGTTATAGCAAGGGTAGTGTGTTTTCATGATAATATTATGCCTAAAAAGAAACCTGATTGGGCTGTTAAGGATATTGATGGAGAAGTATGGAAGACAAGAAAAGGAGATATGTGGCTTGATCCCTATAACAGAGAAGTATGGGAATATATATTAGATGTCGCAATTAAAGCTGCTGAGGCGGGTTTTAGTGAGATACAGTTTGATTATGTCAGATATCCTACAGAAGGTGATACTAAAAGGTGCAGATATTCTCAAATTCACTCAAGAGAAAATGCGAATAAAAATTTAATTGAATTTTTTTCGTATGTAAGAAAAAAATTAACAAAATATAATGTAAAAATAACAGCGGATGTTTTTGGGCTTACAACAGCTTCAGATATGGGAATAGGACAGGACCTTTCACTTATTGCTGAAAATGTTGACAGGGTTTATCCGATGATGTATCCTTCACACTATTATAGTGGAGAGTATAATTTAAAAGATCCTGAGTCTCAGCCTTACAAGGTTATTGATAGAGGATTAAAACAGGCTATGAATAAAACTGGATTAAATTATTATAAAATAGTTCCATACCTTCAGGATTTTAGCCTCAAGGTTAAATATACTCCATTTGATGTGAGAGCTCAGATAATAGCTGCAAAAAATAATTATATACCAAGTTTTCTGTTATGGAATCCAGCATCTAAATATTCATGGGAAGCTCTTACACCTCAGGCTTTTTGTGCTTTTATTGAACCTGAGAAATGTTACAAGGAATAAAAAATTTAGTAAAATAGATTTGTTGGGCCATTAGCTCAATGGTAGAGCAGACGCCTCTTAAGCGTAAGGTTACAGGTTCGAGTCCTGTATGGCCCACTTGCTTTTCTAAGAAATGCGTTAGCATTTCGCCAGGACTCGAAAGTCCGCAGCAAAACATTTACAATTCAGTTTTGCGAGGAGCGGGTTGCGAAAAAATGAGCGGTGAGCGAATTTTATTTGCAACCGAGTCCTGTATGGCCCACTTGCTTTTCTAAGAAATGCGTTAGCATTTCGCCAGGACTCGAAAGTCCGCAGCAAAACATTGTCCTAATATCCAACACCTAAAATCCAGTTCCTATTCCCCATAACCAATAACCAGCTCACAACACCTGGCCACAAAAAACAAATTGTCATACATCCAGGCATCATTTAGCTTTTTTAAAAATAGATTTCTTCAACTCAACCTAAATCTTTACCTTATTTATTAGTGTTTTGTCACAATTTCATACCTCCATTCTTCTATACTTCCAATATTGGATTTGAAATTTTATATTTGACTACCTTAATATTTAGTTTAATATTTATTATTTTTATATTGAGGTTTTGATATGTTTTTTTAAAATGCTAAAATAAAATTATAATGCCGAGATGGCGGAACTGGTAGACGCGCATGGCTTAGGACCATGTGGGGAGAAACCCCGTCGGAGTTCGAGTCTCCGTCTCGGCAGATAATTAATTGGAGGAAAAATGGAAAATGTTTATAAAAAAGTAAAGGAAGAAGGATGTTGTTTGACATATGAGATTGAAATAAAGGATAAGGATTTTGATAATATTTTTGAAAAAGCAATGTTAAGGGTTCAAAATGAAGCTGTTTATCCTGGATTTAGAAAAGGAAAGGTTCCACTTGATATTATAAAAAAGCATTTTTATGAAGCTGTTATTTCTGAAATTAAAGAAGTAGCAATAAGAGAAGTATTAAATTTGCTTTTTGAAAAAGAAAAGATATTCCCTGTTGTTTCACCTTCGGTTTTTGATATTAAACTTGATAATAATAAAAGAAACATTTCTTTTAAAATTTATATTGAACAACCACCAAAGTTTGATGTTAAGGATTATACCGGTTTTGAAGTTAAAAGAAATCTCAGGAATATAACCGACGAGGATATAGAAAATTATCTTAAAACTTTAAGAGAATATAATGCATATCTTAAATCAGTAGAAGAACAGAGTGTTTCAAAAAATCATTACCTTATAGTTGATTATGATGTTTTTGAAAATGGAAATAAGATAGATGAAATTAAAAATGAAATTGTTGATATGTCATCTTCTCAAAGTATTGCCGGTTTTGAAGAAGCAGTTCTTGGTGCAAAAAAAGGAGATGTAAGGGAATTTGAAACAGAGTTTGACGGGAAAAAAATAAAGTTTGTTGTAAAGATTAATGATATTAAAGAAAAGGTTGTTCCAGAAATAGATGAGAATTTTTTAAAGCAACTTGGAGTTAATGATATTAATGAATTAAAGAATCAGGTTAGAAAGATTCTTGAAAATGAAGAATTACAGAGGTCAGAAAAATCAATTATAGAACAGATAGAAAATCACCTGATAGAGAAAAATAATTTCTCGTTACCGCCAACCCTTGTTAAACAGGAAATAGAAGAGCTTTTTGAGATAGTTAAAAAAAGAGCGAATATACCACCTGATCAGAAAATTAGGTTGGAGGATTATGAAGATAAACTTAAGCCCATAGCTGAGAGAAATTTAAAGATTACATATATACTTCATGAGATATCAAAAAAAGAGAATATTAAAGCAACAGAAGATGATTTTTATAATGAGTTTCAAAATGCTATAAAGCAACTTAAAAATCAGGAAGAAATTAATAAAGCGAAGATGCTTTTTGAACAAAGAAGAGATTATATAATGGCATCTATAACTGAAAATAAGGTTATGGATTTTATTAAATCAAAGATAACAATAAAAGACAATTAAGAAATAAGGAGGGTATTATGATAATACCTACAATAATAGAAACATGGAAAGGTCAGGGAGCAATGGTTGGTTATGATATTTTTTCAAGATTATTAAAGGATAGAATAATATTTGTTGGAGATCCTGAAGGTGCTATATCTACAGCTTCAGCAAACAATCTCATAGCTCAGCTTTTATATCTTGAAGCAGAAGATCCTGATAAGGAAATAAATTTATATATAAACTCCCCTGGTGGTATGGTTACAGCTGGACTTGCTGTTTATGATACAATGCAGTTTATAAAGGCTCCAATTACAACTATATGTATGGGAATGGCTATGTCATTCGGAGCGCTTTTGCTTGCTGCTGGAACAAAAGGAAGAAGATTTGCTCTTCCAAATTCACGAATTATGATTCATCAACCTCTCATATGGGGTACAGGAATATCAGGTCAGGCTACTGATATAGATATAGAAAATAGAGAGATGCAGGAAACAAAAGCAAGATTGATAAAAATACTTGCAAAACATACTGGCCAGAGTGAAGAGAAAATAAGAAGAGACACAGAAAGAAACTTTTATATGTCAGCTGAAGAGGCAAAAGAATATGGAATAATTGATGGTATTCTTGAGTTTAAAAAGAAAATATAAAAATTTTTAGAGTTTGTGGAGATGCTATGAGTGAAGAAATTAAAAAGAATTATCCTTCCAGATTGCCTTTAATTGCTATAAGGGATATAGTAATATTCCCTGAAGTTCATTTTCCACTTGCTGTTAGCAGGATAAAATCTGTTAATGCTGTTGATGTTTCTATTAAAGAAAATTCAAAGTACATAATAGCTGTAACACAAAAAAAACCAAATATAGAAGATCCTCAGGAAAATGATCTTTATAAGGTTGGGGTTCTTTGTGAGATAAATCAACATATGAAGCTTCCAGATGGAACAATGAGAATTATATTAAGAGGAATTGAAAGAGTTAAAATATTAAAACTTGAAAACTTAGAAAATCCTCAGTATTTTGTTGCAGAGGTAGAGTACCCTTTAATTACATTTGAAAATAATTCGGAAATGATGGCTCTTTCAAGACACCTTATTGGACTTTTTGATGATTATGTAAGACTTACAACAAGAATGAGTGTTAATACAAACGTTTTACTAGAGCAGGTGGAAAATCCATCCAAGCTTTGTGATAATATTGCAGCAAATATTTTAATAAGTATATCTGAAAAACAAGAACTTCTTGAAACTTTTGATGTTAAACAAAGAATGGAGAAGTTAATAAAATATCTTAATAGGGAAATTGAGATAATAAATATTGAGCAAAAGATTCAGAATAGAGTTAAGGCTCAGATAGAAAAATCACAGAAGGAGTATTATTTAAGTGAACAGATGAAAGCTATTCAAAAGGAATTACATCAAAAAGATGATTTTCAAAAAGAACTGGATGAATGGAGAAAAAAGATAAAAGCAGCAAAGATGCCAAAAGAAGCAGAAGATGCAGCAGAAAAGGAACTTCAAAGGCTTTCCAAAATGATGCCATTTTCTCCAGAAGCTACTGTTTCGAGAACATATCTTGATTGGTTATGTTCGTTGCCGTGGTCAAAAGAAACACAAGATATACTGGATATAAATAGAGCAAGGGAGATACTTGATAAAGAACATTTTGGTCTTAAAAAACCTAAAGAAAGGGTTCTTGAATTTCTTGCGGTAGCAAAACTTACGGAAACGATTAAAGGTCCTATTCTTTGTTTTGTTGGACCACCAGGTGTGGGTAAAACCTCAATTGCTCGTTCAATTGCTCACGCTATGGGAAGAAATTTTGTAAGGATGAGTCTTGGAGGAGTAAGAGATGAGGCTGAAATAAGAGGACATAGAAGAACATATATTGGTTCTATGCCAGGAAGAATAATACAGAGTCTTAAAAAAGCTAAAAGTAAGAATCCAGTTTTTTTAATGGATGAGATAGATAAAATGGGGATGGATTGGAGGGGAGATCCTGCAGCGGCTTTGCTTGAAGTTTTAGATCCTGAGCAGAATAAAGAGTTCGTGGATCATTATATAGATCTTCCATTTGATATTTCGAAGGTTATGTTTATAGCAACAGCAAATACACTTGAAGGAATTCCTGTAAGTTTGAGAGACAGACTTGAAATAATAGAGTTTTCAGGTTATACTCATAATGAAAAGCTGCAGATAGCAAAAAATTATCTTATACCAAGACAATTTAAGGAACATGGAATAGATGAAAAGAGATATAAAGATATAAAGATTACAGATGAAGCTATTTTAAGAATAATATCAGAATATACAAAAGAAGCTGGAGTGAGAAATCTTGAAAGAGAAATTGCATCTCTTGCAAGAAAGATTGCTGTTAAAATAGTTGAAGGAAAGAAAGAGATTATAATTACCGAAAAAAAACTTATTGAATGGCTTGATATCCCAAAATTTGTGGATATCAAGGTAGATGAAAATTCTTGTGGTATTGCTACAGGTCTTGCCTGGACTGAACATGGTGGAGAGGTTCTGTCAGTGGAAGCTGTGGAGGTGCCAGGTAAAGGGAATATTGTTATTACTGGTAGATTGGGTGAGATAATGAAGGAATCGGTACAGATTGCTTTTTCTTATGTTAAGAATAAACTTAAGCCGGATATAAAATATTTAACTTCGCATGATTTTCATGTTCATGTTCCTGAAGGTGCAATTCCAAAGGATGGGCCATCAGCAGGTATTACCATAGCAACTGCTTTATATAGTCTGATGAGTAAAAAACTAGTTAAAAGAAATATATCAATGACGGGAGAACTTACCCTTACAGGAAGAGTTTTACCTATAGGGGGTCTTAAAGAAAAAATAATAGCATCTCACAGAGAAAAGATAATGACTGTTATTTTTCCAAAAGGAAATGAAAAGGATCTTTCTGAAATTCCTGATGATATAAAAAAAGATATGAAACTTATACCTGTTTCAAATATGGAAGAGGTTTTGTATAATGTAATTGAAGAATATGGAAAGAAAAATAAAGGGAGTAAACCAAAAAAGGTTTTAAAGAAGTAAAAAGTTTTTATGAATTTTAAAATAAGGGAAAAAGTTTTTTTCTTGCTTGTAAGTATAATTATATTTTTTTCAATAGTTGGTTTTTCCTATGAAGATGAACTTTCTGTTTCAGAAACTAAAGGTAGGCTTGAGTCTTCAAGGCTTGATTTCTTAGGAGAAAAATATATTGCTGCTATACTAAGATATGATCCAGAAAGAGCTACTGAGATGGGAGTACATGATAATGATTATCTCTTGACTGATAGAGAATATCAAACGCAGATTCTTGAAATAGAATCTTTGAGGATGTTAAGGAAAGAACTTGAAAGAATAAATAGAGATGTTCTTGACTATCAGAAAAAAACAGAATATGATATTATCCATTCTATGATAGAAAAAGATCTTTATGAACTTGAAAATTTAAATGTTCTTTCATTGAGGCCTGATTATTATCTTAAACCATTTGATGTTATATATTTTATGATGAATAAGGATTTTGAGAATTATAACATAAGAGCATCAAATGCACTTAAGAGACTGAAACAGATCCCTTCAATTCTTTATCAGGCAGAAAGAAACTTAACTACTCCTCCTAAGATATGGACTGAATATACAATAAAAAGAATTGAACTTCTTGAACAAAATATTGGAGAATACTATCCTCTTTTTAGAAATTATATTGGGCTTGACCCAACCCTCAGAAGCTCTTTTGATTCTACAATTGATGAAATAAAAAACGCTCTTACAAGATATAAAAATTACTTAAAAATAACAGTTTTAAAGAAATCCACCGGAAAAGCATACTGTGGATTATATACTTACGGATTTTATCTTGAAAGATGGCATAAGATTGATTATAATCCAAGGAAAGTTTTAAGATTAGCTAAAAAAAATTTTGAAAAAAATTATAAAAATTTAATAAAAGAAGCAATAAAAATAAATCCTGAAGTGTATACTAAAGATGGTATTAAAGGAGTTTATTCTCTTGTAACTGGGGATTTTCCAAAGTATGATGAAGTCATAAAGTTTATTTCAGATGAAATAAATAATGCTAAAAATTATTTTGATGAATATAAAATTGTTCTGTTTCCTACTCAAAGATTGTTAATAAAAAATATTCCTCTGTTTATGTATGGGGTTTATCCAACTATATTTTACTATCCTCCATATCCTTTAGACAGAGAAAGATCTTCAGAGTTATATATATATCTACCATCTGAGAAGGATCCAAATGTAAATTTTATACTACAGTCAGTTTATTCTCAACCTAAAATAGAATTTTTTATGTCAGGGCTTGTAATGCCAGGATTGCATTTAAAATCTGATGCTTCAAAAAACTTAAGTAGAATAAGAAAAATATCTAACCAGCCTTCGTTTGATTATGGCTGGATGAATTATTCTGAGGATCTGGCATATGAAATGGGATATTTTTCAACTATTTATTCATCATTTTTGTTGAGTTATATGAAAACATTAAGAGCTTTAAGAGCATATATGGATGTTGCTTTTCATATAGAAGAGCTCGATTTTCAACAGTGTATTTCATATTTTAAAGATATATTGGGTTTTAGTGATGAAATGGCTAAAACTGAAATGATAAATATTTCACTTAATCCTACATATTATTATGCTCAGGTTTATGGTTATGAAAATTTTATTGATTTAAGGAAAAAGTATGTAAGTAGTGAAAATAAATTTTTTGATATGAGAGAGTTTCATTCAGATATACTTTCAAGAGGAAGTATTCCTATAAAAAATCTAAAGGAAGAGCTTAAAGAGATAAGAAAGATTAAATTAAAAGAGAAACTTATGCAAGAAGTTGAAGAAGAGAATGAATAATATAATTTTATCTCTTAACAATGTTTCAAAAAATTATTTAATAAAAGGATTTTTAAAACAAAAAAAGATTTGTGCTCTAAAAAATGTAAATTTTGAAATTTATGAAAATGAGATAGTTGGTCTTCTGGGTTTAAATGGGGCAGGTAAAACAACAATAATAAAATTAATATGTGGAATAATTTCGCCTGATGAAGGTGAGATAAAAATATTTAATAAGACAATTAATAGGTTTAATATTGAGTATAAAAAAAATATTGGATATCTTCCTGAAATTCCTTATTTTTATCCTTATTTTACCGCAGAAGATACTATCAGGTTTTATTATGTACTTTCAAAAAGAGGAGAGGCTATAAATAAAGAGAGAATAGATGAAGTTTTGAAGTTGGTTAATCTTCATCAAAGAAAAAATGAAAGAATAAAAAATTTTTCTAAAGGTATGGTACAAAAACTTTCTATAGCATCATCATTAATACATAATCCGGAGCTTTTAATTTATGATGAACCAACAAGTGGTCTTGATCCTATTTCCATAAAAGATATAAGAAATATTTTAATCTCACTTAAAAAGGAAGGAAAGACAATTTTGCTTTCTTCCCACAGTATATCTGAGGTAGAAAAGATTTGTGATAGAGTTATTATCATAGATGGAGGGGTTGTTAAGAAAATAATAAGAAAAGAGGAATGGGAAAAAAATGAACTTGAAAAGATTTTTATTGATAGTATAGGTTTATGAGTTTAAAAATTATTTTAACGATATCACTTCAAAATATTAGAGAAACAATTAAGTCAAAGTTTTCATATATAATTCTATTTTTTGTAGTATTTTTACTTTTTGTCTCAATGCTTGTTGGTATTATGTCTGTAAATGATGAAAAGATTGTTTTGATGGATTTTTTTCTTGCTACCACACAACTTTCAGTTTTAATTTTTTCTCTTATATCAACATCTTTTTCAATAGTTAATGATATTGATACCAAAAGGATATATTTGATTCTTTCAAGACCAGTTAAATGGTGGGAGTATGTGATTGGAAAAATCAGTGGAATATATTTATCTTCTTTAATTCTTTTAATTTTTATAAATATAGCATGTTTTGTAGTATTAATTTTTAAGGGATATTTTCCAGATACTAATTATCTTTCCTCACTTGCTTTTATATATTTCAAGATTGTAATTATTTCATCCTATACACTCTTTTTTTCGTTTGTTTCAACATCACCATTTACATCCATAGGTATTTCTATGATTGTTTGGTTTATAGCACATCTAATGAATGAAATAAATTTTGCAATTAATAGATCACAAACTTTTTTAGCACAGATTGTAAAATATCTACTCTACTTTTTCCCTGATTTCTCTGGTGGTTTAAATTTAAACTTTATTTTTACTACTATTTTTTATATTATCATTTTAATTGTTTTGTCCTCTTGTTTTTTCAGAAAGATTGAGGTTTGAATGAGTGATAAATTTAAAGCTTTTAATTTCCTTTTCCTACTTCCTCTTTTTTCCTTATTTTTTTTCATAAATACTGTTTCAAAACTTCCGTATATTTTTTATTATGGTAAAATGTTAAATAATCCTGTTGAAGCAGTAATTACAATGGGGCTTGGATTAAGAGTTGTTTATTCTGAATGGCTTTATATAAGGCTTCTTCAATATTATGGAGAGAAAGAAGAAGGAAATAACTTTGAATTTGGTAGTGGGAATTATCCTCTTTTCTATCCAAAAGCAATAGAAATTGCAATAATAAATCCATATTTAAAAACGTCTGTTTTAAATTCATCATCATCACTTGCTTTTAATCTTAAGAAAACATCAATGGCAAAAGCTGTATTAAAGTTTTCTTTATTATATAGTAATGATAAAGATTATCTTATCTTGCTTTCAGCAATTGCTATTTATGAAGCTAAAAATAAAATAATTGACAAAGAACTTATTATAAAATTGTATGAGCTTGCTAAAAAAGATGATGCCCCTGTAATGTTTATTCAATTAACGGCTTTTCTTGCTAAACAGGCTAAAGAATATAAAATAGCTATTGAACTTTATAGTTTGATAATTGAAAGAGCAAAAGATAATTATTATATTGAAAATGCAAAAAAACAACTAAAGAATATAAAAGAGATAGTATGAAGATTTTAAGAATACTTAATAATGGAGATGATTGTATTGAAAATTATAATGCATTAAATTTAGCATTTTTTTCACAAAAAAATGATCATGTAAATTATATTTTCTCAAGAAAAGGAAATTATGTTGTAGATTTTTGTAAAAAAAATTCTTTGAGATTTATTGAAAATAAGATTTACGATTCTTTTTTCCTTAAATTGCCTGAGGTTGATATAATTGAAATATATGGTTATGCAGTTGAAAATTTTTTTGTTTATAAAAAAATATTTTCTCAGGATATTCCTGTGGTTTTAAAACTTTATAGTTTCCCCGATGAAGCTACCATAAAATTTATAAAACAGAATATATCAAAAATATCACAGATACTTGTTATTTGTCAGAGTATAAAAGATGAGCTTGTTTTTTCTCTTATAGATGAAGAAAAGATTAGGGTTATAAATCCTTCACTTGTTATTACCAGATGGGAAAGTGCAAAACAGATAAAGCCCGCAACCTTTCTTCAAAGACCGTATAGAATATCTACAGTATACAGGAAAAAAAGATTTGATGATTTAAAGTTATTTATAATAATAGCAAGAGAAATATTAAATTTCAATCATAATGTAAGCTTTATGATAGTTGGAGAAAAAGATGAAAAGCTTAGGGAAATAGCCAGAGAATATGGTATAAGTCATAAACTTGATATGCTTGGAGTAAGAACTGATATGCCAGAGGTTATGGCTATGGCTCATATGTATGTTAGGACAGATTTATATCCTATAGTACCCCGTTCACTTTTAGAAGCACTTGCTTCAGGTGTGGTATGTGTGATTCCACATATTAAGGGCCTTTCCGATTTTGTTTTATCAGATAATACTGGTATAATTGTTAATGCAAGGGATATAAACGATTATGTAAAGAATATTGTTTCTATTATGAATGATCCAATAAAAGCTCAAACAATCTCTTCAAATGCTTTTAATTATGCAAAAAATAATTTTGATATTAGAATATGTTTGAAAATGGAAGAAATTATATATGAAGATATAATTTTAAAAAAATCTTCTAATTAACTCTTGACATAATAAACCTCTTTTTGGCTACATGTCAATAGGTATTTATACCTTGATTATAATTGTATGTATAAGATATTTTAAAGAAAGAAAACACCAAAAAAGTGTTAATATAAATAAGGAGGTATTAGCTATTGAAAATAGTTGGAATGATTATGCTTATTTCATCAACTTTATTTGGTAAAATAAACTTTGAGGCAACTATAAGATTAACATAAAGGAATTGTCTTCTGATATTAAGTTGAAAGTTCCATTAAAAGTAAAAGGTGGTACTCTAACCTCTCAAGTTAAAGAGTGGACGGTGATGGTATTTGTAAATGCGAAAAACAATCTTGAAAGTTATGGGCTTAAAGATATCAATGAGATGGAGATGGTTGGTTCGAGTGATAAGGTTAATATAATAGCTGAGCTTGGTAGAATAAAGGGGTATACCAGTGCTGATGGGGACTGGACAGGATGCAGGAGATACTATGTAACAAAAGATAATGATAAGAATAAAATTACATCTCCAATAGTTATGGAGAGAACTAAGTGTGATATGGGGAGTTGGGAGTATCTTGTTGATTTTGCTAACTGGACAAAAACAAACTATCCAGCAAAGAGATATGTTTTAATTGTATGGAATCATGGTTCTGGTTGGGATAAAGGTGGGGATATAATGGATTTGCTTGTTGATAAAGGTATATCTTACGATGATGAGACTCATAACAATATAACAACTCCTCAGTTAAGGATGGTTCTTGAAAAGGTAGGTGGGGTTGATATATTTGCGATGGATGCATGTTTGATGCAGATGGCAGAGGTGGCATATGAGGTGAAGGATTATGCTAAATATATTGTAGCTTCAGAGGAAACAGAGCCAGCTGATGGATATACATATAATACGTGGCTGGATCCACTTGTAAAAGAGCCGACAATGGATGCAAAAAAACTTTCAATTGCGATGGTTAACTCATACACAGACCATTATCAATCAATAGGTCAGGGTGCAACACAATCATCGCTAGACGCTACAAAGCTTGCTAAATTTGCAAAGCTTGGTGATGCTTTTATTGATTCATTGATTACAAACAATGATATATTAGTTGCAAAAAATGCAAGGGATAAAGCTCAAAAATTTTACTACTCAAGCAATAAAGATATTTATCACTTTGTGAAGCTTATTGTTGATACAACGCAGGTTAGCGATGTAAAAACTAAAGGAGAGGAACTACTTAATTTTATGAGGAATGAGCTTATAGTTCATAATAGAGTATATGGTTCAAAATATCAAAATGCGTATGGAGTGGCTGGTTATCTGCCAACGTATTATACAACAAGCTATGATGAACTTATCTGGGCAAAAGAAACAAAGTGGGATGATTTGATTAAGTGGATAAAATAAAAATTAGGTGTTAAATCTTATATTAAGGCGGCAATTTTAAAATTGCCGCCTTTTTAATTTATGAGTAATATTACGATAAAAAAAGTGTTTTTTATTTTTCTTACAAATTTTTTAACATTTTTTGAAATCTTATTCATATCTATTATTTTTAGAATTAAAATTTTACCACAAGACCTTTATATGTTTTTATAAAGCGTAAATCTATTAGTTTTTTCATCATTTTTACTTTACACTTCTATTGATAAAAAGTATAAATATCTTCTAAAAAAAGAAGTCTGTTTAAATGATATATTGTTTTCATTTAAATTATTTTTTATTTTTTTTATACTTGTCATTTTATTAATGATGAACTTATTTAATATACTATTTATTTTATATCATCTATTATACTTGTTCCTTTAGTTGAGGACTTATTTTTTAGAAGAATTTTTTATGTTTATCTTACAAATATTTTTATATCTTCTTTGTTTTTTGGTATTTTACACACTTCAATTATCGGCTGCTCGTTCTTTGCATTGAGTTTAATTTTTTTATTATCTTAAATAAACGGGTATTTTCTATTGAAATAACAGGAAATCAAGTGTATAATATTAGTATAATGAGTTTTAATCTGTGTATATTTATTTTTTTGTTTTTTTCAAATCTTCTTGATTGTGGAAATAATAGATATGCTTCGCCTTTTTTGAGAATCCCTGTTGGTGCTATAACATCAGGAAGTTTTGAAAGCTACACTGCTATGGTTGGACTTGATTCTGTTTTATATAATCCTGCTGGTAATGGACTTTTAACATACTCAGGAATTTCATTAACTCACAATAAATATTTTGAAGATATGAATCAGGAGTATATAAGCTCAACAATTAACTCGAGATGGGGGAATTTTTCTGTTTTCTATTCGGTTTTGTCAAGTGGCAAGTTTGTTTCTTATGATGAGAATGAAAATATTATAGGTAAAACTTCAACTTCTCATAAATTTTATGGTTTCACTTATTCAAAAGGATTTCCTTATTTTGAATATGCAAATAGAAGAATTGACCCAATGCTTATAACTCCTTCCTGGACAAAGATTAAACCTGTTAAGGTATATATCCCGAAAGTTTATAGGGCTTCATTTGGAGTTAGTATTAAAAAAGTCGAAGAGGTGATTGATTCTGAACGTTCATCAACTTTTGTTTTTGATATAGGGGGCATTTTAATTTTACCAGGACATTTTCATATAGGTAGTTCATTTCAAAATATTGGAGGAAAGCAGAAGTTTGTTTATGATGAAGCCAAAATTCCGAAGGTTTTTAGATTTGGAATTGCAAAGGATTTTTCAACTGTAAAAGAGTTGATGAATTTTATATTTATGGTTGATTTTGTAAAAGATGATGCAATTGGAAGATATTTTAATTTTGGTATAGAGACTGATATAGTGAAAGCGTTTCAGGCAAGAGGAGGATATACAACTAGGGAAAAGGAAGGTAGTAAGTTAAGTTTTGGGATAGGAATGAATTTTGATAGATTAATAAGTAAGGAAAGTATTTTTAAAGGTTTGAGAATGGATTATGCTTATATAAGTTATGGTGCTCTTGGTCCAACACATAAAATAGGTTTTCAGGTAGTTTGGTAAATTTGTATAATTTAATTAAAAAGGAGGTAGAATGAGTAGCTTTTTGGTGGGCTTATTTTTAGTTTTCTTTAATTTTTTATATTCACAAACTACTTCAACAAAAACTATGATAAATGGAGAGATTGAAGAAATTAGTAAAGAAAAGGATAAACTTAAAGCTGAGTATGAACTCATAATTCAGAAAGAAAAAAATAAGATAGCTGAGATAGAAGCTCAGTATAATTCTTTAGCACTTGAAAATAAACTTTATGTAGAAATGATGAATAGAAAACTTCAGAAACTTAAAGAAGAACTTGAAAAACTTTCCACTGAAAATAAAATAAATGATGAAAAAAATAAACAATTACTTGCTAAAATACAGTTTGAACTTTCTAAATTAAAACTTGAAAATGACCTTGAAATGGAGAAAATAAGAATTAATAAAATTAAGATAGAGGAGGAGAAGAATAAATTGGATTTTGAAAAGGAAAAGATAAAACATGAGATATTTTTAAAACAGAGCGAGGTTGATAAACTTAAGATTGAACTTGATTTAAGAGAAAAAAAAGATGAGCTTAAAAAAAGAGTGGATAAAGAAATAGTATACACAGATAAAGTTTTTGAAAGCAAGACTTTACGAATTTCTGATAGAAGAATTCCTTTAAATGGTGTTATTACGGTAAATACTGCAGATTATATAGTTGATAGAATAAATTATTTTAATAATATTTCAACAGCTCCAATTTTCATAGTTATTGATAGATCTCCGGGTGGGTCTGTAATGGCAGGATACAAAATATTGAAAGCTATGGAAGCAAGTAAAAGCCCCGTGTATGTTGTTGTAAAATCATATGCTGCCTCAATGGCTGCCGTAATAACAACGCTTGCTAAAAGATCATTTGTATATCCAAATGCAATTATTCTTCATCATCAAATGTCAACAATGGCATGGGGAAATATTACTCAGTTGAAGGAAAGACTTGAGATAGCAAAGAAATGGGAAAAAAGGCTTCTTGAACCTGTTGCTAAAAAAATAGGAATGGATTTAGAAACTTTCAGAAAAAAAATGTATGAGAATAATTCAGATGGAGACTGGGAAGAATTTGGGGATGATGCTGTGAGATTAAGGTGGGCCGAAAATGTTGTTGATAATATAGTAGAAGAAGGAATTATAAAAGATCCTGATTACTATAGTGATAAAAGATTTACTGCTTTTGAGGAAGAAAAGATAGATGCTAAAGGTAAAAAATATGTAGAACTTCCAAGACTTGAGCCATTTGATTTCTATTTTATATATAATCCTGATGGATATTATCGGTATAATTTTTAAATATGAAAGAAGGAAAGTGGCTTGAGCCAAGATATGGTTCAAAAGAAATATTTGAAAAAGATTATCCGAAAGTTGAATATTCTCCAATAACCGTTAAATGTCCTGGATGTAAAGATTATGTTTCTTTAAATAGAAAATCAAATATGATGAAGTCTGCAGGGTGGTGTAAAAGGTGTAATAGAGCGGTTACAATATAAGGATGCAAGAAAATTAAGTAGGTGTTAAGGGATAAATTAAGGTTGAGATTGAAAAAATCCTCATATGTTTTTTAAATCTTAATTATTTCTTGAAATAGTAAAAAAGTCCTAAGAATAAACGGGTCTTTCTTACTTGAAGTAAGATAAGGATGAATTAAAATATAAAAAGATAATGATATTTATCAGATTGAAAGTTGAAATATTAAGGGAGAAGATATGAAAAAAATATTAATTGTTTGTGCAGTTATATTTAATTTGTCTGTATTTTATTTGTATTCTCAAGATAAGAAAGATTTAAGTTTTGATAAACTTGTGGAGGAACTTAAACAGAGGATTGAAAAAGTAGAAATTCCTGCTCCTGAGAAAAAAGTTTATAATGATCCGAGATATTACATTAAAATTTCAGCAAAAGATAAATATGAAAGAACGAAACTTCTTGAATATGGAGTTGATATATTTGATATTGAAGATGATAGAGTAAGTGGTTTTATTCATAAAGATTTATTATCCAATATTAACGAAAAGAAATTTGTAATATACGAAAAGAAAAGCTTTGATGAATGGTTGAGTGAAAATAAAGATTTTCCACCAGCAGATTCTGTATATCATAATTATCAGGAAACATATGAAGTTTTAAAAGGAATTGCGGAAAAAAATTCTGATATTGCATCTCTTTTTTCAGCAGGTAAAACCTATGAGGGAAAAGATATATGGGTTTTAAGAATAAATTCAACAGAGAAAGGAACTCAGGTAAGTAAAAAACCAGGGGTTTTAATAGTTGGGAATCATCATGCCAGAGAGCATTTAACAAATGAAATGGTTTTACTTTTTGCTGTATATTTGCTTGAAAATAAAAATGATGGGAAGATTAAAAAATATATTGATACACTTGATATTTATCTTATTCCTATGCTAAATCCTGATGGAGTAGAATATGATATTGCCACAGGTAAATACAGGTGGTGGAGAAAAAATACCAATAAACTTGGAACAAGTTATGTGATTGGTGTAGATTTAAACAGAAACTATGATTTTGAGTGGTGTAAGGCTGGAGCATCAACATATCACTATTCTGATACTTACTGCGGAAAATCAGCTTTTTCTGAACCAGAAACAAAAGCCCTTAGAGATTTCATGATTGAAAGGAAAAATTTAAAAACAGCTATATCTTATCACTCATATGCTTCGCTTGTTCTTTATCCATGGGGAGGAAGAGATAATCCTGTTGAAAATGAGAAAGATAGAAATGCTTTTATAAAACATGCTGGTGAGATGGCAAAAATACTTGGATACGAAGCACAACAATCAAGTGAACTTTATATAGCAACTGGCGATATGGCAGATTGGGCTTATGATAAACTTAAGGTTTTAACCTGGACAATTGAGCTTGAGGGGAATTCATTTTATCCAGGTGCTTCAATAATTGATAAAGCGTTTTCACGAAATAAAGAAGCCTGTCTTTATTTATTAAGCATAACAGAAAATCCTTATCAGTAATCTTTTTTAAGTTCGAGAATATAGGATTTTATTAAAAAAATCGGATGATAGGAAAGTTTTGCTTTTTTGAGACTTTCTTTTCCTAAATCACTTTCCTTATTTATATATTTGTATTTATCTTTAAGAATTTTAGCAAATTCTCTGTCTATAAATTGGTATAATCCTTTTATTGTTTTATCTGCTTTTTCAAAATTACATAGAAATGTTTCTCTGTTTAGCTCTGAGCCTATAGCAAAAGCCTTTATTTCCCCGTTTATGTAAACAGATATTCCTTTAAATTCAATATACTCAAAAAATTTTTTAATATTCAAGATTGCTTTTTTCTCACATTCAAGAAATTCGATGGCAGAAGTTTTATCTGTTTGAGAATATGTCTTTTGGGAAAGGTAAATTATATCTTCAATGTTTTGTTTGGTTATATTTTTTATTTCAAAACTTCCTTCATAATTTTTTAAGAATTGATTTATAAGATTTCTTTTTCCAGAGTATTTAGAACCATTAAGTTCTGAAAGTTTGTCAGTTAAATATATATAATCATTGAATTCAGATTGAGGAGATATGTTAAAAAATTTGTTCAGATCCGGGTTTTTTTGAATATAGCTTTCAGGAACATAAAAAATATATTTCTGATTTGTTATTTTCATAATTTCAACAAGCTTTTCCACTTTAAGATCTGAGTATGGTAATGGAAGAAGTATTCTTGTTTTTTCTTTCTTATCAATTGATTCTTCAAGAACAATAAGAAAGCTGTCTAGTTGTGTTATTCTATATTTATATATACATTCATCCCATAGGAATAAAGAGGGTAACGAATAAGTTGAAAGCTCAGGATTTGTTTTTAAAAGATAATTTTTAATTATAGGAATATCTAATGACTCTAAATTTTTAAAATTCATAAATCATTGGAATTTTGTTTCTATATATTTTAAATCCACATTTTTTATAAAACTTATAAACTTTTTTTTCAGATATTAATCCTATCCATTTAAATCTTTTTTTTATTAAGATTTTAAGGATGAATCTTAAAATCTTTTTTCCTATGCCTTTGTTTCTATGTTTTTTAAGGACAGTAAAATCCTGTATGTAGGCATCATTTGCTCCATCACTTATAACCCTTCCCATTCCAATTATTTTATTATTTTCTAAAGCAACAACAAAAAGATAAGATCCTTTAATAATACTCTTGAGTCTCTTATAATTATCATACTTTTTCCACCATCCTGCTTCTATATAAAGCTGTTTTATTTCTTTTAGATTTTTATAAGAAACTTTTTTTAAATTTTTTATAATCATATTTATTTTACAAAGTCGTGAATGATTTTTATAAGTATTAGATTTGAAATTAAAACAAGCATAGGTTTTATGATTTTAGCTCCTTTTTTTAAAGCAATATTACTCCCGAGATAATTCCCAATTATTGAAAATATTCCACCAATAATCCCGATTTTTATATTTACCATTCCGAGTATTAAAAAAGCAAGAAGAGCGGATATGTTTGAAATTAAATTTGTAAATTTTGCAAGTGCAGTACTTTTAAGTATGTCATAACCTATAAATTTTGAATATAAAACTGCGAGAAAAGTTCCTGTTCCAGGTCCAAAAATTCCATCATAAAATGATATTATCGATGATATTAATATGGTTCTTATATATCTTTGTTTGTTAGAAATCTTATTTGATAAATCTATCATTCCAAGTTCTTTTTTTTTAATGAGATAGATTGAAATAACTGGAATTATTGATATAATGATAATTTTAAGATAATAAGACGGAATTTTTGAAACAAAGAATGCTCCTGAGGTAGAAAATATAAATGAAAAAAATAAGATTGTTAAGATATACTTTTTTTCAAACTTAAGGTCTTCAAAATATTTTAAAGTTGCTATCAATGTTCCTGTGGTTGAGGAAAGTTTATTTGTGCCAAGAAGTTCATTTATGTTAATGCCGTAATTCAAGTATGCTGGTATTGTTATAAGACCACCTCCTCCTGCTATTGAATCAACAAAACCAGCAAAACAAATAAGGATCACAAGTACTAGAAAATCAAGATTTATTTCCATAGACTAAATTATACTATTTTAAAAAAAACGATAAAAAAATATAATATATAAAAGGAGTTTTTATGACAGGAGTGGATGAAAAGGTTGAAAACCTGAAAAAAGAAATAGATATTTCCCTTAATAAAACTAAAGTAGATTTGCTTGTAAAGAATGCAAAATTAATAAATACATTTTCAGGGGATATATATAAAACAGATATAGCTATTCATAATGGTAAAATAGTTGGTTTTGGAAATTATTCAGCAAAAAACATTATAGATTTAAAGGGGATGTATGTCTCTCCCGGTTTTATAGATGGACATGTTCATATAGAGAGTTCAATGGTAAAAATACCTGAGTTTGCTAAAGTGGTTTTGCCATGTGGAACTACAACTGTTATTATAGATCCTCATGAGATAGCTAATATTTTAGGTATAGAAGGAATAAAATATATGCTTTCTTCAAGTGTGGATGCCATGCTGGGAGTTTATGTTATGCTTCCTTCATGTGTACCATCAACAGATCTTGAAACATCCGGAGCAAGTCTATCCAGTCATGATCTTTCACTTCTTTTAAATGATGAAAGAGTTCTTGGGATAGCTGAAATAATGAATTATCCTGGAGTTATAAATAAAAATGTAGATCTTCTAAAAAAAATAGTAATAGCAAATTCAAAAATAATAGATGGGCATGCCCCATTCCTTTCAGGAAAGGAACTTTATGCATATATCTCAAGTGGAATAAGATCTGATCATGAGTGTAGTGATAGAGATGAAGCAAGAGAAAAATTAAGAGCAGGGATGTATATAATGATAAGAGAAGGAACTGCTGCAAAAAATTTAAGATCATTAATAGGGCTTGTTAACGAATCAAATTCAAGGAAGTTTATATTTGTAACAGATGATAGACACCTTGATGATATAGAAGAGGAAGGACATATAAATTATCTTGTTAAAAAAGCCATAGAATATGGTGTTGATCCTGTAAAAGCTATACAAATGGCAACAATAAATACAGCTGAGTATTTTGGATTGAAAAATCTTGGCTCAATATTACCTGGTTATATAGCTGATTTTATTGTGTTCGATGATCTTAAAAATATGAATATTAGAATGGTTTTTAAAAAAGGAATAATGGTTGCAAAAGATGGAGAGATAATTAGGGGAAGAATAAAAGAGTATAAAGAAAAACTGAGAGGAACAATAAATGTTAAATGGATTGAGCATAGCGATTTTGTTATTAAAGCTGAGGGGAGAAAAGCAAGAGTTATAAATGTTATTCCAAATGAAATAATAACAAAAATGAGTATAGAGGATGTTAAAATAGATGGTGGATATGTTTCATCAGATGTTGATAGAGATATTTTAAAGATTGCAGTTATTGAAAGACATATGGCAAGCGGAAGGATAGCAAAAGGGCTTGTTAAAGGTTTTAAGTTAAAAAAAGGGGCAATCGCGTCAAGTATCTCACATGATTCACATAATATAGTTGTTATAGGAACTCACGATGCTGATATGTATGAAGCAAGTGTTGGTGTGGTTAAAATGCAAGGTGGTATATGCTGTGCTTTAAATGGTCAGGTTATAGAATCTCTTTCGTTGCCTGTTGCTGGACTTATGTCTGATAAAAGTGCTGATTATGTAAGAAATAAGATAAAGAAACTGAGAGAAGTTGCAAGATATCTTGGCTCAGATCTTCCTGATCCATTTATGGCAATGTCATTTTTGACACTTCCACCTATACCGGAGATAAAGATAACAGATAGGGGAATAATAGATGCAAAAGTCTTTAAAGTGGTTGAACTGTTTGTGAGGTAAGTATGGTGGTTTTATTATATTTTTTTTTAAATTTAAATGCTTCTTTTTTGCAGACTCCATATATTGATAATATTTCAATAAATGAAGCTTCTATCGGTTATGAAACCGATGCAGATAAACCATTATGGCTTAGTTGGGGGGAATTTCCAAGATGTGATAGATACATAATGCCTTCTTTTAAAAAAAGGCAGATTTTGAATATTTATGGATTAAAACCCCAAAAAAAATATTGTTATAATTTTATACTTTCTATGGATAATTCTACCAATACATATATTGCTTCTTCAGGTACTTTTACAACTTTTTATGAAGAAAGTATATCAAGTTTTAATTTCATTGTTATTGGAAACACGGGTTTAAATAATTATGATGAAAATATAAAACTTAGCTATACTATTCTTAATTCAACGCAAATCCCATTATTGATAGTTCATACAGGAAATATTATAAACTATGGATTTGAGAAAAAAAGTCTTTTTAATGGGATTGATGAACTATCTAAAAATATTCCTGTGTATAATACACTTGGTCCTATGGAGTATGGTAATATAAAAGAAAAGAGTGAAGGTTATAAATTTATCTCAGAAAATTTTTCTCAATATAGAAGGTTTTCTAAAAATGGTGCAGTTCCCAATTATTATTATATAGATGTGGCAAATTCAAGATTTATATTTCTGGATAATAATAATCTAAATGGTATTAAAGATGCAATGAGTGTTAAAAAGGGGACAAAGCAATGGATATGGTTTGAAGAGGTTTTAAAACATTCTAAGAATAAGAAATGGATTTTTGTTATTCTTAATGTTTCTGTTTATCCATCTTTTATATGGGAGGAAAAAGATAGAAATATTTTTGAAGAGACCTTAGCAAAATATAATGTTGATATCATATTTCAAAACGGAAATGATAATTTCTTGAGAACAAAAAAAATTAAATATGGAGAGGTTGATGATGAGGGAGTGTATTATATAACAGTTGGAGGAGGAAACACTTCAAGTTTATATTATAATCCTGAAGATATAGAAGGAATAGTAGATTTAAGAATTAATGTTAAGGGTTTTCTAGGAGTAAAAATAGATGGTGGAAAAATAGAAATGAACTATTACGATTATAGCGGAGTTGAACTTGATAAATTTATATACTCAAAAGAATAATATCATTTCATTTAAGGTATAGCTTTAGTTCTTTTTTTGGGTTTTATAAAAAAATTCTACTCTTTTCTCTATTCAGGCATCAAATCCTTTAGTCCCTAACATCCACTACCAATTACTTATATATCCTAGTCTCGGACATCAAGACCCCAGCTCCAAATTATATATTTTCTAAATTTCCTACTACTTATGTTTGCTTTGCCACTTTCTTAGAGGGAGTTAAGGAAAGACAGGATTAATTGCGGGGGTAGGATTTGAACCTACGACCTCCAGGTTATGGGCCTGGCGAGCTACCGGGCTGCTCTACCCCGCATATATATTATATCAAATTTTTTTATTTTTCTCAAAAAAAATAAAATATATTTATGGATGCTTATACTATATTATGGATAATTTTTATAATTGTTTCTTCTACTCTTTTTTTAGTTGATCTAAAGCTTTCTGTATTGAATCCTCATGAGGTCTCATTAAAAGAATCTTTAAAACTTTGCGCTATATGGATTATTGTTGCTTTTTCGTATGGTTTTTTAGTTAGTTATTTTTTAAATACATCTAAGATGTATGAATATTTTACAGCTTATGTTGTTGAATATTCTCTTTCAGTTGATAATATGTTTGTTTTTCTTATGATATTTTCATTTTTTGGTATAGAAAAAAAATATCAACCAAAAGTTCTGGTTATAGGAATATTAAGTGCTGTTTTTTTAAGATTAATTTTTATATTTGCAGGAATTGCTCTTATTAATAAATTTCACTGGATTTTGTATATTTTTGCTTTAATTTTGATATATACTGGATTTAAAATGTTTAAAAATGTGAATGAAAAAATAGAACCTGATAAAAATATAGTTTTAAGATTTTTATTAAGACATATAAAAATTAAGATGGATTATAAAGGAAATGAATTTTTTGTTAAAGAAAATAATAGATGGATTCCAACTTTAATGTTTGCAGTTTTAATTGTTATAGAAACAACAGATGTTATATTTGCAGTTGATTCAATACCTGCAGTTCTTGCTATATCTCAAGATAGACTTATAGTTTATTCTTCCAATATATTTGCAGTGATAGGACTTAGAAGTCTTTACTTTTCACTGGCAGCTTTAAGTGATTACTTTAAGTATTTAAAAAAAGGAGTTGCACTGGTGTTAATATATGTTGGGATTAAAATGATTTTATCACATTATATTAAAATTAATCCACTTCTTTCTCTTTTAGTTATTATTACAATTCTTCTAACTTCAATTGTAATCTCAGTATTTAAAAAATGAATTTGACATAACTTTTAAAATAATGGTATTATTTTAATTAAGGAGGATAATATGAAAAAATGTATGTCTTTTATAACTGGAATTTTGGTTTTACAGATATCAGTTTTTTCTGAAAATAAGACTGATAATCAAAATTCTCAATCATATTCAAATGCATATATGCTTGGAGTTGCAATGACAAGAAATTTGCTCGAATATGAATTTTCCAGGGATGAGATAAATGATATTGTTAAGGGAGTAAATGATGGTCTTAATAAAAAGGTCAATCCAAAGGAAACTGTAAAATATGATGATGTTAATAAATATATAAACTCGAAAAAAGAAATACTCGTTCAGAAAAATAAAAAAGAGGGGGAAGAGTATATAAAAGAAGCTCTAAAAGATTCAAAGGCTAAAAAATTTGATTCAGGACTTGTAATGATTATAGAAAAAGAGGGAAATGGAAATATCCCATTACCAACAGATAAAATAAAGGTTAATTATAAAGGATATTTGATAAATGGAAAAGTATTTGATAGTTCATATGAAAGAAATCAACCAGTTGAGTTTGTATTAAACCAGGTTATACCATGCTGGACAGAAGGTTTAAGCAAGATGAAGGTTGGTTCAAAAGCAAAATTAATATGTCCATCAGATATAGCTTATGGTGATAGAGGAATAGAACCTGTTATTCCGGGTGGTTCAACATTAATCTTTGAGGTTGAGTTGCTTGATATAATAAAAGATACTGAAAAAAATGTCGAATCTCAGGCAAAAAATTAAGGAGTTTATATGAGTAGAAAAGATGTATTTGATATTATTCTTTTAACTGCTCTTCCTGCTTCAGGAAAGTCTGAAATTAGAAGATTTTTAAAAAATATAACTGAAGAAGAATTAAAAAATGATTTTCATATTGGTAAGAACCTTCAGCTGGATGATTTCCCTTATGTTCATATTATGAGAAGAATAGATGAAGAATTAAGCAAGCTTGGAAAGGAAAGAATTTTTTTTGTATCTCCAGAAAAACCATTTAAAAATCCATATGACTGGGGAACTTTAATAGAACTTATAAATATGGATTATAAAGATATGCTTCAGTCTAAAAAGTATTCAATTCATCCAGGAAAATGGGTTATTGATAGAATAGAAGAAGCAGCTAAAAAAACTGGAATGAACCCAAGATTAAGTTTGCTTTCTTCTGATATAATTCAAACTATTTCTGAAAATATAAAGAAAGAAGCAGAGGATATCCTTGAAGATAAATATTCTAATTATACTAATGATTTTTCTGATAAAACTATAATTATAGAATTTGCAAGAGGGGGTAAACAGGGGGCTAGTATGCCGCTTAAAGAACCATTTGGATATGAATATTCTTTTAGTCGGTTAGATGAAGACATATTGAGAAGGGCTGTTATTCTTTATATATGGGTTACACCGGAAGAATCAAGAAGAAAGAACGCTGAAAGAGCAAATCCAAATGATCCTGGTTCAATACTCCATCATGGAGTTCCAATAGATGTAATGTTGAATGATTATGGTTGTGATGATATGTTTTACCTTGTTGAAAACTCAGAAGTAAAAGGAACGGTTACTATCAAAAAAAATGGTAAAAAATATTATCTTCCATTTGCTTATTTTGATAACAGGGTCGATAAGACAAGCTTTTTAAGAGAAGATGTTTTAATGTGGGATAAAAGTAAGGTTGAAGAAATTAAGAAAATGATGAAGCAAGCAACTGATTCCTTGTATTCTATATTTATTTCTCAGCCTTAATTATTTTCAAAAAGCACCATATTGTCGATATTATTATAATGCTCCACGAAATTAATAAAAATAAATAACCAGATAATTTCATTTTTTACTCCACATTTTTTAGTTTTTCAGATTTCCTAACCCAGATAAAAAGAATAATTCCAACAATAATAATAATAATTCTAGCGATCCATCTCCATATAATTTCATTTTTTTCAAGTCCTTTCATTAAGATAATATCAATACCCTGCTGATAGCTCCAAGTTAAAAGAATTGTAAGCATTAGAAGAGGGGAAATATATTTTAATACAAAAAGAAAAAATTTAGGAACTTTTATCATACTTCCTCGAGTTATTTCTTCCCATGCTTTTTTATCTCCATATATCCATACAAAGATGATTATTTCTATAAAAGCAAAAAGAGCAAGTCCAAATGTCCCAATCCAAAAATCTACTTCATCAATTGTACCATAATTAAATCCCATAATTATAATTGATGAGGCTATGAATATTATTATGGCAGCAGTTCTAACAGCTTTTTTTCTTGACATATCAAGTTCATCTTCCAAAAAAGCTATAAGTGGTTGGGTAAGTGCCACGGAAGAGGTGATACCAGCAAAAAAAAGAAGTAAGAACCACAGTGTGCCAAATATATAACCGCCTGTCATGTTCTGGAATATGATAGGCATGGCTACAAAACCTAAATTAAAAGCTCCACTTTTTGCTATTTCTACAGTTTGAGTATAACCGAAAAAAGCATAAGCAATTGGAATTGCTATTGAGGCACCTAAAACAACTTCGGCAAACTCGTTTGTCATTACTGTAGTAAAACCTGTAAGTGCTATATCATCATCTTTCTTTATATAACTTGCATAAGTGTGTATTGCTCCACTTGCTATTGATGTTGTAAAAAATATCTGTCCACTAGCAGCTAGCCATATTCTTGCATCAGTAAGTTTTGAAAAATCAGGGTTCCAGATAAATCCAAATCCGTTAATAATATTGTTCTCAGGAAATAGTGAATTAGGAGTTCCAATTGTAAAAACTTTTATAACTAAGATTATAGCAAATATAAAAAGAATTGGCATTGCTATCTTTGCGAACTTTTCTATTCCTTTTGCAATACCACCACTTAGGACCCAAATATTAATAATAAAAGTAAGTAAGAAAAAAAAATATGCCATAGCGGAAACACCAATTACACTTCCTTTTCCTTGATATCTTACCAAAAATTCTTTCATCGCTTCATTTGTAGTATTTCCGAAATAGTATTTAAATAGAGAGAAAAAACTGTATGCAATTGTCCATGATTCAATATAAATATAATAAAAGACAATTCCAATTGGTAATAAAATTCCAAGAACTCCAATATATTTTGCTATGGGATTTTTCCAAAGAATTGAAAAAATTCCAGGCATTGTGCCATGTCCTTTTGAACCACCAAGTCTTCCCATTGCCCACTCTGCCCACATAATAGGTATAGCAAGAAGAATAAGTGCAATAAAATAAGGGATCATAAAAGCTCCCCCACCATTGGATGCGGCCTGAACAGGAAAACGTAAAAAATTGCCAAGCCCTATCGCGTTACCTGCCATAGCAAGGATAAGACCTATCTTAGTAAGCCATTTTTCTCTTTTGTCTTCCATTTATTCCTCCTTCCCGAAATTCAAAAATTTAATAAAAATATTATAACATATTTATATAGCCAGGGTAGCTCAGTCGGTTAGAGCAGCGGTTTCGTAAACCGCAGGTCGAGGGTTCGACTCCCTTCCCTGGCTTGCGAGACTAAGAAATGCGAAAAAGATTTAATATATAATACCAGAGGCTTGTTATGAAAAAAATAAATACGGTTTATGATTATTTATCTGAATTTAAAATGAAGGAAGAGGTCTTTATTACAAGAAAGGCTATACAACTTTTAATTCCTGTGCTATATTTTTTAATTTCAATCTCATTTTATTTAAAAACATATGATTCAGCTCAGGTAAAAATTACACTTTTACAGATGGGAAGTTTGACAGTTATAACTTTATGGATATCTTTGCTTATTCTTGAAGGAAAAAAAGCATTTATGAAGGATGATTTTATATTTCTTTCACCTTTTATGGCGTATCTGGTATATATGATATTTTCATTTATAAATGTACCTTATAAGGAATGGGCAATAGATGACTTTACAAGATATATTTTTTATTCTTTTATATCTCTTATTGTCATAAGAGAATTTGATGAAAGAGCTATTGAAAGATTAACTAAGTTTCTTATTGCAGGTGCCTGGATTGCTATTTTATATGGAGTGGTTCAGTGGATAGATTCAAACTTTTTCCCGAAAATAAATCCATATGAGCCAGGTTTCGATCCTTTTATATGGAGACAGGCATTTGGAAATAGAATATTTTCGACATATGGAAATCCTAACTTTTTTGCTAATTTTCTTGTTTTAATGCTTCCGATAATAATTTCAAGATTTCTTAAAACCAGATCTCCTTTTATGGTTACTCTTGCTATTCTTGATATTTTTTGTATATATAATACTTATACAAAAGGTGCATGGATTGGTTTTGGAATATCATTTTTGCTATTTATAGCAATTTACATATACTATTTTACAAATCTAAATAAAAAAGTTATAAGATGGATATATATTTCCTTTGCAATAATTGCAGTACTTATAATAGTTGGTGTTGTTGATTATGCTTTAAAAACTTCAAGAACATCTGTTCCATTTAGGATTGCTACATGGCTTTCCACTTGGGAGATGATAGAAACACACCCTTTAATTGGGAGTGGTGTTGGTTCATTCCGACCGCTTTATCCTGCATATAGAAGACCTATAATATTTCATCTTGAAGGAAAACATAATACTGAAACAGATCATGCTGAAAATGAGCATCTTGAACAGATTTTAGATAATGGAATTTTAGGTGCAGGAATATTTTACTGGATAATTATTTTTGTAACTGTTACAGCACTGAGAGCAATTAAATTCAATATTCAAAATGATAAAAAGGAAAAAGCATATGAAATTTGTGGTTATCTTGTAGCTTTTCTAGCTATGTTAATTCATAATTTTACGGATGTAAGTATGAGGTTTGTTTCTTCTGGAATATATCTTGGACTTTTACCAGCAGTAATAATAAATCTTTCAAGAGGTCATGCTCTGTGGGAGTTCCATTATATGGAAGAAGAAAATAAGATTAAGAATAAAGTAGAAGAAGTAAAAAGAAATAATTTTGATGTTTTAATTTCCATGATAGCAGTGGTTGTGATAACGTGGACAGGAATTAAAATTGTATCTGAATTTATAACTATTCATAAAGATTTCGGTAATTTTAGAGGGGGAGATTTATTTCTATATTATTCTGCTTTTCTTTCTTTGTTTTTCTTGGTATCCTATTCAGTTTATTCATTTATGAAAATACTTTTTAAAAGTTTTAATAAATATGTAGCAATTTTAATTATTTTAATATTCTTTCCATTTAAATACTTTCCTGTTTACTATTTCTGGGGATGGTTTAAGGCAGATATATACCATAATATAGCTATATTTTTTTCAAAAAATGCACAGTGGGATACTGCTCTTTCATATTATCAGAAGGTTGTTAAAAACAATCCAACCTTCATAATGCCATATTATTTTATGGGTAACGTTTTTACTGATAGATTTGATATGAGAAAACAATATAAAGAGGAATGGGGAGATAAAAATAATATTCCCAGAACTGATTTTGAAAGAGCATTTAATATGTATGAAAAAGTAAGGTCTCTTGCACCAAATTATGTTCAGATGCATTATCAAGTTGGAGTTTTATATATGAAAATGGCAGAATACTTGAAATCTCAAAATAAAGTTGAAGATGCATTAAAATATCTTGATAAAGCGATGTATAGATTTACATTGTATCAAAATCTTGATCCTGTTTTTGTTCAAAATTATTTTAGAAGAGCACAGATATGGGTTTATAAGGGACAGTTTAAAAAAGCTGAAGAAGAGTATTTAAATTATTTAAGAGCATTTAGATGTGATAAACATAATGTAGCAAATGCCCAAAGTGTTTATGGTTATGATCATGAAGGTAACGGTATAAAACCTCCTGTAACCTGGAAGGAGGTTTATCCTCAATTGCTTGATGTTTATTATAATCTTGGAAACCTTTATTTTATAATGGGAGATTATAAAAAAGCATATGAAACATATAAAAAAGCGTTTGATAAGAACCCCAACTATGAACCTGTTAAAAAGAATCTTGAGGTTGTCAAGTTAAAGCTTGGAATAAAATAGATTAGATATGAATGATGATATTTTCAAAAATTTTTCTGTAAGATTATTATTTATTTGTATATTCTTTTTTGTCCCTCTGGTTTTTTTTACAAATCTTACAAGAAATCCTTATTATTTTCAAATAGCATTATTGAATATCCTCGTTATTAGTTTTTCAGCTTATTTAATAACATGTTTTATTAAGAATAAGAAAATATATCTACCTTTTAATATTGGTGTGAAATTATTTATTATTATGTTGGGAGTTTATTTTATTTCATCATTACACTCCTATTTTGCTCATGGAGAATTTTTTAAAGATTCTATAATGAGTGAATTTCGAAGAATATGGTTTTTTACAATTATAAATGCATTTATACCATTTTTGATTGCTCATTATTTGTCTTATGATAATGAGTCAGAATTAAATTATTCTTTTGTATTTATTATTTTATGGGGAAGTTTGTGGTTTTTATTTCCTTTTGTGAAAGTTGATTTTATTTTTTTTGATCCATATGGCTTTTTATTATGGTTGATTGCAATATTATATATTTGTGTTAAAACAAAAAAAATAAATGAGGATAATCTTTTAAAAATTGCAATGCTTGCAGGTTTTTTTGCATCAGTTTATGGTGTTATGCAGTATTTTGGCATTGAAATAATATGGCCTAAGATATTAAATCCATATGGAAGAAGAGCTGTAAGCACCTTTGGAAATCCAAATTTTGTTTCTTCATATGTATTAATGCTCATTCCTATTTCAATATATTATCTGATAATCTCAAAATCTATACAATCAAGAATATTATATTCACTTTTTTTGTTATCATATTTTTCAATGATTTTTGCAAGCTTAACACGATCAAGTTTAATAGGTCTTTTTTCAATAGTTTTTTTTGTTTCATTGTTTAAAGATTACAGGAATTTTATTGGACTAAATCTGAAAAAGGTAAAAAAAGTTCTTATTTTTATATTTTTAATTCTTCTCTTGTGGCCGGATCAGAATTTAAAACCATTAAGTTTTGGGGTTGTTAATAGAATATATGAGGGTGTAAAAAACAGTGCAGGTAAATTTTCACTTGATGTAGAAAAAAAAGATATTTATCCTTCGTTTCATCAGAGACTTTTAATATGGAGTTGTGGGTATTTGATGTTTAAAGAAGACCCGATTATAGGTAAGGGATGGGGAAGTTTTGAACTATTTTACCCATTTTATCAGGGACATATGTTGAGAATGTATCCTTCAATAAATTCGCTTAGAACTCATGCAAATAATGCACATAATGAGATAGTTGAGATATTATCACAAACAGGTATAGTTGGTTTTGGAGTTTCATTTTTATTTATATTTAGTTTTTTTTATTTTTTTATAAAAAATTTCTCAAGTTATTTACCAGATAAAAGAATTTATATAATAACTCTTCTTTCCTCTGTAATTGGAATGATCGTTGACAATCTTTTAAACGTATCAATACATTTTGCAGTTCCAGGTTTTCTTTTTTTCTTTATTTTAGGAATTTTATCAAAAGAAATATTTCAAAGTCATATACTGGAAATTGTTTTGAAGTTAAAAATTAAATATTTGCTTTTTATATTTCTTCTTATTATTATCTTTTTGATTAAATACTGTTTTTTTTCCTTTGTAAGAGAGGTTTATTATTTTAAAGGGTTAAAATATGCAAGAGGCGGTAATTTAAATCTAGCAATAGAAAATCTGGAAAAAGCATATAAGTATAATTCACGAGAAGTTAATAATAATTATGAATTAGCCAACGCATATGCTCAAACACAGCAAAATGAAAAGGCAATATTTATGTATAAAGAGGCTTTAAAGTCAAATGCGGGTTATGATGAGATATTTTTTAATCTGGGGGTTGTTGAAAAGAAAACAGGAAAATATTTTGAGGCTTTGAAAAATTTTAGAACTGCTTTATGGATAAACCCGTTGAATGAAAAAGCTTATTATGCAGTGGGAGAGATTATATTAAATCATTATCCTGATAAACTTGATGAATTGATTTATATTCTTGAAGATGGGGTTAAAATACATAATTATAATTCATATATCTATTATCTTCTTGGCTATTCTTACGAAAAAAAAGGTAATATATTAAGAGCAATAGAGAATTATAAAAATGCTATTTTAAATAATCCCTTTAATAGACTTTACTTAGAAAATTATATACGGTTGAATAAAAAAATAGAGAGAGAGATAGAAGTTTTATTAAAACTTTATGAAGATTTTATTTTTAAAGATAAATCTGAAATAAATGATATTTCTGAAAAGCTCTTATTTTTAAAAAATGAGTTTAAGGAAAACTTAGGGGTAATGTTTCTGGAGGCTAAATATTTATATGAAACAAAAGAGTATAAAAAAGCTATTGAAATTTTAAAAGAGTTAAAAGAAAAAAATTTAAATTTTCCGTATATTAATCTTCTTTTAGGTATGTCATATGAAAAAATTGAAAAATACTCTGATGCTTTAATTGAATATGAAAATTATTTACGATATAAACCAGATGATAAAAATATAAGAGAAAAAGTAAATAATTTAAAAATTAAGAAATAAAAATTTAATATAATTAAATTAGGATATATTTATGAAAAAAAGGAAATGGCAAATAATAATAGCTTTTTTATGTGCAGGCTTAAATATTTTTCTTTTTTCTCAAAATAAAGGTTATTCGAGGCAGCTTCAACAGGCAATAAGATTATATGAGGAAGGGAAAAATGTTGATGCTATGGATAAGTTTATGGATATAATGGTAAATGGAACTCCAGAAGAAAAAGCAATTGCGCAGGAGTATTTATCAAAGATAACTGGAGCTCCAACATATCAATCTGATGCAGCTAAGTATTATGCACCACAAAATTATCAATCTTCTTCGGTCCAAACAATATCTGGTTCACAATCTACTCAACCAATAATGGAAACAAAAACAGCTTTAAGTTCTCAAAAACAGCCTGTTATTATAACACAATCTCCTCAAAATAATCTTCCATCAATAGATCCAGAAAATATAATAAAACAGCTTAGAAGAAATTTAATGATTTCTCTATCAAACAGTAATATTCTTAAATTATATATGGATAGTTCAAATCAAAATCCTTTATACATAGTTGTAAAAGAAGAAAAAATTCTCAATGAAAATATGACGTTTAAAGAAGAAGCAAGAGAAGAACTTTCTAAACTGGGAGGACTTTTAATTACTCTTGGAAATGTAGTGATTGATATTTTCCCTAATGGTTCTGTCATAGGTAATATGAAAATAGCAAATATAAGGAAAGCATCCATTTTACATTCATTTTTTACTTCTTATGGTATTCCTCAAACAAAGCTGCGGCTTGATGTAATAGGCGAAAATACGAATATTTCTAAGCAGATTGATGATCTTAATGGTATAATTCTGGCAATAAATTATGCTAAAACTGTAGATTTAGTTTATCCAGAATTAAATTCAGTTGCAGCTTATGTAGGTATATATCCACAAAAAATAAATCTTAGTAAAAATGAAAGTGCAGTAATAGAATTTTCAGCAATTAATGGAAAAAAAGCTTTATCTTCCTGGAAGCTTGAGATGAGAAGAAAAGAGAAAAGTAATATTTATACAATTCAAAAGATAGAAGGAAATGAACCGATATATTCTCAGATAGTTTTTAATGGAAGAGAAAAACTTATTGGAAATCCATATCCATCTGGAGATTATGAATTTTATTTAGAAGTAACCGATTTACATGGTAATATTTCAACTGCCAGAAGAAGTATCTATCTGATTTCAGAGAATTATGAAAAAATTAGCGTGGTAGAGAAAAAAGAAGAAAAGTTTAAACAAAGTTTAGATTATTCGCTATCTAAAGTATATAAGATTTATTTTAAACCAGGTGCAAAAAAAGGAAGTGTAGAAATAACTGAATTAAGCAAAAAAAACTTAGAGGAAGCAGTTTCAGAGTTTAAAAAAAGTAAAAAGAGAAATATTATTCTTGAGGCTTATGCGTACAATAAGGAAAAAAATCCAAAAACTTCAGGACTTAAAAGGGCTAATACTGTGAAAAATTATTTAATTAAAAATTATAAAATACCTTCTAAAAAAATAGAAGTAAATGTAAAGGTAGTTAATATTAGAAAGAATGTAGTTGAAATAAAATTAAAATGATATGAAACTAAACGCTTCTAATAAAAAAGTTAAAAACTTCATAGGAGTATATATAGATGTAAATGAGATTGTTGTTTCTGTTTCTTCATTAAACAAAGATAAAATTAATGTATCCAAGATTATAAGTATAAATACAGATTATTCGTTTGAAGGTATAATAAAACCTCTTTCTCTTAATAATGATTTTTTTTCAGAAAAACAAAAATGGGTAGTGGCATTTAAAGAAGTTATCAAAAAAGCAGATTTATCCGATACACAGGTTATTGTTTCTCTTTCTGATAAATTTTCAATCACAAGATTTTTTAGTATGCCATATGTGGATAGAAAATTCTGGAACAAAAGTATACCAATAGAATCTAAAAAATATATTCCTTTATCATTTGATGAACTATCATACGATTTTTATGCTTTGTCTTCTGAAAATAACTCAAAGATATCTGTTTGTTTTTCTGTTACTCCTAAAAAAACAATTGAGTTTTTCACGCAATTATTAAAACAGCTCAATATTAATCTTGTAATGATAGAACCTTCAGTTATTTCATTTTTTAGGTTTTATGAAATAATGATTCATTCAAATGGAGATCCAGTTATAATTGTCCATATTTCAAATGATGATGTATATGTCTTGTTAGGATATCAATATTTACCTGTAGTTTTTAGAAGTTTTTCTTTTAAAAATCCAACATTTTCTCAAAGGCAAAGCCTTGATCTAAAAGGAAGTATGCTTTTTGTTCAAAGAATTTTCCCGGATGTGGAGTTTAAAAAAGTAATATTAGCTGGAAATAATATAGATGAATACATTCCAAAAATAAAATCTGAAATAGGTTTAGAGCCTCAAGTAATTGATTTAAGTAGTAAGGTCAATATAAACAGTTATAATTTTTCACATATTTCATCTATTTCTTCTTCTTTAAAATCTCAAATTTCTGAAGATGTGCTTATTGATCTATCCGGTCTTGAGAAAAGTAAAAAAATAGAAAAAATGATTAAAAATTTTGTTTTTTCAGTTGCTGGAATAATAAGTAGCTTTTTTATCTTACTATTTTTTATTGTATCTCTTAAAAATTATTTTATAACTAATAAATTGACATCAATATTATCAAATAATCCACAATTACAGGAAATTTTATCCTATACGCCTGAGGATATTCAAATGAAGATTAATTTAATGGATGAAAAAAATAAATTTTTAATTATGATTTTTGATAAGAATGATTTTGTAGCTCCAAAACTTTCTGAACTTTCAGATGTGATTCCAACAAGATTCTGGATTAAAGAAATGAAATATGTTAATTCTATAAGTCCAAATATAAGTGAGAGTAAGATTAATTTCATAATTAATGGAAATTCTGATTTAAAAGGTGAGCCAGCAACAAGGTATTTTGAATATTTCAAACAGGAGTTAAAGAAAAGTAATGCTTTTAAAATCTGTAACTTTCCAGCTATAATGAGGGATAATATATCATCTGATTTGGATAAAAATATTTCAACTTTTGAAATATTATGTGAGATATCTAAGGATAACCTATGAATTAAAAAAAATATTTGAAAGATATTAAAAATATTGTTTCAGCTATAGAAGGAATATATTTTGAAAAGGGATTTGAACCTTTTAAAAAACCTGTTTTATATTCTCTGGTTGTGATTATAGTAAGTTATTATTTTTATTCATCAGCATCATCAAAATACAGTTATAATTTAAAAGATTTTAAAAAAATTGAACAACTTAGAAACATTCAGGAAACTTATTTCCAGCTAAAATCAAAACACAGTGTATATCTGGAAAGATTGCCTAAAATGGACGAAAGGGAAAATTTTTTGAATTCAGCTGTAACTGAAATTGCTTCGAGAAACAACATTTCTTTTTATTCAGTTGGAGAACAAACGGAAATAAGGTTGGAGAAATTTGGATTAATTGTAATTTTGAGAAACTTTAAGTTTAGAACAGAGTATAATCATCTTGGCAATTTTATAAAAGATATAGAAAATAATGATAAGTTTATTGGAGTAAGTGAGTTGCTAATAAAAAAAGCGGAAGAAATAAAATATGTAGATGTGTCAATGACTGCTTATACTATTTTAAATATATAATAGGAAAGTTTATGAAATTAATCTTTTTTTTATTAATATTTTTTACAGGTTTAATAAAGGGTCAAGAAATTACTCAGAGAAAGATGGAAGAAGCCAGTGTTGAAGTTAAAAAAGAAGAAAAAGAAGATAATAAAAAATCATATTTTTCGCCGAAAACCGGTAGAAATCCTTTTATCAGTTTTGAAGAATATCAATATTTGAAGTTAAAAGAAGAAGAAGCAAAGAAAATAATGGATTACCAAACTAAAAAGATTGGGTTTAATCCTGCTGAAAGATATAAATTAAACGGAATAGTAGGTAAATATGCTATAATAAATGGTGTTACAGTTAAAGAAGGTGGAATGTATAAAAAAGAATTTAAATTAGAAAAGGTATTTTCTAATTATGTTATAATAGATTATAATGGAAAAAAATATAAATTAATTATGAAATAGTTTATATCACAGGAGGGAATAATGAAAATTATCGTATTAGTTTTGTATTTTGTTTTCCCATCTTTTTCTCAGCAGGATGATTTTGAGTCTGACTTAGGAGGACCTATACTTGAAACATCTCAGGATTCTAAGCAATCTATAACAATTCCATCTAAAACTACTACCCCAGGGAAAGCAATTAAATCTCCTGATATAGAAGCTCCGTTATACGAGGAGGCTGAGGTAATATCTCCTCTTGATAAAAAAATTGGACCTATAAGGCTTAAAGATGCTCCTCTTACAAGCTTTTTAGATCTAATATCAGCACAATCAGGAGTTAATTTCATTGTAAGTGATGATGTTATAAAAACTAATGTCACCGTTTTTTTGAAAAGAACAAGTGTAAGAGAGGCTCTTGAAATATTATTAAGAGTAAAAGGGCTAACTTATCAAAGAATTGGTAAAAGTGATACTTATATAATAATGAAGAGAACTGCTGTACAACCGAACCTCGTTACAAAAATATATACATTAAATTATATTCCTTTAATATCATTAACAGAAAAGTCAGATATAACCCAACAAGAAAATGCATCACTACAATCCCAATCAATTCAAAACTCTGATTCTCAACCTCAGGAACAGCAGGAAAAAGGAGGTAAAGAAGGAGGATCAGAAACATCCATAGGTATTGTTAAGATTTTAAAAAGTGTTTTAACAAAGAAGTATGGAAGTATAGCAGTAGATCCAAGAACAAACAGCGTAATTGTTACAGATGTTCCTGAAGTTTTTCCTCAGATTGAACAAATAATAGCTGAACTTGATAAAAAAGCACCACAGATATTAATTGAAGCAAGAATTGTTGAAATAAACACAGATAGATTAAATGAACTTGGAATAGAATGGGGTGGATCCAGGGGAGAACTTGCATATTATGCTGGACCTGCAAGACTTACAGACTGGCCTATGGGAAAGCATTTAACGGAATTTTTCCCAAAGATGCCTGAATCAGAAGGAAGTGTAGGGGGAGCAAGTAGTATAGACCCTATATTTGCTACAGGTCAGAGAAGCCCGGACGGCGTTTTTTATGGTGTGTTCAGTTTAGCTCAGATGCAGGCAATATTCAGAGCTCTCGTTTCAAGAGGAGAAGCAAGATATCTTGGAACTCCTAAGATAGTTGCAATGAATAATAAAACTTCAATTATAACAATATCAAGAGAGGCAGCAGTAGCGACGCAAACAACTGTTGTTTCAGCTGGTGGATCTGCTGGTTCTTCTTCAACCGGTGTCGAAAGAAAAAATGTAGGTTTAACCTTAAGGGTGACTCCACAGGTAAATAAAGAAGGATATATAACAATGCTGGTTCAGCCGGTCTATTCTGATGTAACTTCTTCAGTAATTACAGTTCAGGGAGTTAATGTACTTGATCCTATAACAAGAGGTGCCACAACTATGGTTAGAGTGAAAAATGGACAGACTGTTGTTATTGGTGGTATGCTTTCTTCAACAGAACAAAAAATTGTAAAAAAAGTACCTCTTCTTGGATATATACCGGTAATAGGATGGCTTTTTACTTCTACAACAACAAGAAGAACAAATACTGATCTGGTTATATTTTTAACGCCAACAATTTTAGTAGATTAATATGATTAAAAAAAGCCTTGAAGAAATACTTCTTGAGAATAAAATAATAGATGAAGAAAAAATCCAAAAAGCATTAAAATTTAAAGAACAAAATAATTGTTTTATTGGAGAAGCTTTTGTAAAACTCGGTTATGCAACAGAAGAACAAATAGCAATTGCTCTTTCTAAACATCTTGGGATCCCATATGCATCCATACAAAATCAGATATTAAAACCTGAAAAAGGACAGAACCTTGATAAAATAATTCCTGAAAAATTTGCAAGAGAAAATATTATACTTCCATTATTTGTTGAAAATAATGTAATTGCAGTTGCAATGGAAGATCCAATGAATATAATGTTAATAGAGAACATCAAGGTTTTAACAGGAATGGATGTTCAGGTATTTATTTCTACAAAATCTCAGATATTGAAGATGATAGATGTTCTTTATCAGCAAGGAGAAAATATTTTAGATGCTGCTGTTGAAGTAAAAAAAGGAGAAAAAGAGGAAGTAGAAGAAGATTATCTAACTCCCGATGGAAAACTTGATCTTGACAGGGTAATAATGAGTAAATCCTCTGGAGCTCAGGTAATAAGAATAGTTAATGCGATGTTAAAGCAAGCTCTTACTGAAAGAGCAACTGATATACATCTTGAAAAGTATGATGAAAGAGTTTCGTTAAGATTTAGAATAGATGGAGTTTTGCATGAAAGAACTTCTCCACCAAAAGAACTTTTTGATAATATAATTGCCAGGGTTAAAATACTTTCTAAACTAAATGTAGCTGAAAAAAGATTACCTCAGGATGGCAGCTTTACATTGAGATATCAAGGTAAAACTGTTGAAGTCCGTGTTGCTATATGCCCAACAGTATTCGGTGAAAAAATGGTTCTTAGGTTATTAGCTCAGGGTGGTGTAGAACTTAATCTTGATAAACTTGGACTTGAGCCAGAACAGAAAGAAGATTTTTTAAAGGCAATAAATTCTCCTCATGGTCTTATTCTTATAACCGGTCCAACAGGTTCAGGAAAAACTACGACACTTGCTACACTTCTTCTAACTATAAAAAGCCCTGAGCTTAATTTTATGACACTTGAAGATCCTGTAGAAATAAAAATAGACGGAATAAGTCAGGTTCAGGTTAAACCTGATATAGGACTTACCTTCGCTGCAGGATTAAGGTCTTTTCTTCGTATGGACCCAGATGTAATACTAGTTGGTGAAACAAGAGATGGTGAAACTGCAAGTGCTTGTGTTCAGGCAGCTATGACTGGTCACCTTGTTCTTTCTACACTTCATACCAACTCTGCTCTTGAATCTATACCAAGACTTATAGATATGGGTGTAGAACCATATCTATTAGCATCTACGCTTTTGCTTGTTGAAGCACAAAGACTTGTAAGAAGACTATGTCCGGATTGTAAACAACCTTACAGACCATCTCAGGAAGAACTCGATATGTTTGCAGCTCAAAGTTTTATAAATCCTATGCCGGATTTGAAAAAACTCATTTTTTATAAACCGAGAGGATGCCCTAAATGTTTTAACATAGGATATAAAGGAAGAGTAGCAGTTTATGAAACTTATTTTATTACTGAGGAGATAAAACATATAATAAGTAAAACTCCTGATATTTTAAAAATAAAAGAAATAGCACAAAAACAGGGAAGCTGGGATCTTAGAGCAAGTGGATGGAGAAAGATACTGGCCGGGGTAACATCTGTTGAAGAAGTACTTGCAAATACAACTGTTGAAATAAAATAGGAGGGGAATGTGCCAAAATTCATATATACTGTTCAGGATCCTGAAGGAAATGTCTCTACTGGTTCAATGGAAGCAAGTGATGAAGATAGTTTGATATCAACCTTACAGAGTAAAGGTTATTTTATATTATCAATTCAATCAGAGAAAGAAACAGAAAAAGGACTTCAGGGACTTCTTAAAAAGGGGGGAGGAAAAGTAAGTGGTAGAGAACTTGTTTTTTTTGGTGAGCAGATAGCAACACTTGTTGCAGGAGGAGTACCTTTAGTAAGAGCGTTATCACTTCTTGCTGAAAACTCTCAGAATAAGAGGCTTCAGACAGTTTTATTTGAAATTACGAAGGATATTTCTGCTGGAAGTAGCTTAAGCAAATCCCTTGAAAAACATCCTGATGTTTTTGATGATATATGGGTTTCTCTTGTAGCTGCTGGTGAGGTTTCCGGTCAGCTTCCTCTTGTGTTAAGACAGATAACAAAGTATAAAGAAATGCAGGAAGAAATTAAAAGTAAAATTATAACTGCTTTTGCCTATCCTGTGGTTCTTTTTCTTTTATCTATGGGTGTGTTGTTTTATTTCGTTTTATTCATAGTTCCAGTATTTGCTCAGATATTTAAAGATTTTGGTTTAAAACTTCCTTTCATAACACAGATGGTTGTTGGATTTTCATATATCTTGCAACATTACTGGGCTTTAATGGTAGTTTTAGTGATTGGTGGATACTGGTCTTTTAAGCTTTATATTAAAACAGAAGCGGGACTATTAACCTGGAATAAGATTTTGTTTTCACTTCCAGGAGTTGGTGGTTTTATTAAAAATATTCAATATGAAAGAACATTAACAACAATGGCAACATTACTTCGAAGTGGTGTAAGTATTATAAATTCACTTGCTGTTTTAGAAAAGGTTGTTAAAAAGGTTCCCATTATTAGAAATGCTCTTGTAAAAGCAAAAAATGATATAACAAGTGGGAAAGCAATATCAGAATCATTCAAAAAAACAGGTATATTCCCACCATTTGTTACTGATATGATGTTAATGGGGGAGGAAAGTGGAAAACTTCCAGATATGATAGAGGTTTTATCTAAATTTTATCAGGAACAGATAAATCAATTTATAAGAAGATTTTCTGCAATTGTAGATCCTCTTATGATGGTAATAATTGGTAGTATAATAGGTGTTGTTGTTATGTCAGTTTATATACCAATATTTCAGCTTTCACAGATCAAAGGAGGATAAATGAAAAAAGGTTTTACTCTTGTTGAATTATTAATAGTTGTTTTAATAATTGGAATACTTGCAACCATATCAATTCCATATTATAGAAAAACAGTTGAAACTTCAAAAGCAACAGATGCACTTGCTATATTGAATACAATTGCAAATGCAAATAAGATGTATGCTCTAGATAATAATAATTATGCTACTGGAAGATTAGATAATAATCATATTCTTGTTCAAAGAAAATATATCACAGAACATAATTGGAATGCATATCAATGGATATTATGCGCATGTGATCCATCTGGTGGAAATTGTGGAGGATGTGGGGGGGGATGTGCTGGAGGAGGGCTTATTGCCTGTGGTTATAATAACACGACAGTAAATCCTTATAATACATGGAGATATAGTATAGATGTAAATGGTGTATGCCAGAAGGCAGGAAGTGGTACTCCAGATTGCCCTAGTATGTAATTATGAAAAAAAGAAAGGCTTTTACACTTGTTGAGATAGTTATTGCAGTGTTAATAAGTGCAATGGTTGCAATGGCAAGTTTTTCAATTTTTACATCTACTATGGTTTCACAAAAAAGGTCAAATAAACGAGAACTTGCTGCTGTTGTATTAAGAATGGTTCAGGAAAGTTTAAAAGCTTATGTAACATCAGATACAGATACAATAAAATGGCCATATTATCCGAGTGCAAACTGGAGATTCTGTAATCATGCTGGAATGTGTGATACTTATAATGGCTGGGCACTTCAAAGTGGTGTTTCACATAATATAACAAGTTTTTTAAATACTGAACCTTTCTTGTCTCAGCTTTGTAACGGAAATATATCTAATTGTAGTTTTAGTTATACTGTAACTGATACAAACTGTGGTTTTGGTACGGGGCCTGGAGCATGTAAAACAGTTCAGTTTAATTTAAGTTATCCTGATTAATATGAAAAGATATGCCTTTACACTGGTAGAGCTTCTTGTAGCTGTTGTAATATTTTCATTTATGGCAATGACACTTTCAACAGTATCAGCAACAGCAAATAGATTTTTATTCAGACAATATAGAGAAGATCTCTTAAAAAATAGATTAACTCTTTCAATGAAATACATAAAAAATAAACTTAGTCAAGCAACAGAAATAGAAACCCCTTCATTTGCAAGTGGAGCAAATTCAATAACATTTTATACAAATCTTGTAAAAGATCCATCAAATCCAACTAATGTATGCAGACCTATAAATCAACCTGCTTTATGGCATCATTTTTGTGTTGATGGAAATAGAATACTTCATTACCATACAGGAACACTTACGATAAATGTTTGTCCTTCAGTATCAAATTTATCCATACCTTCTATAAGCTGTGGAAGTAGTGGAGGAACAATAGTTATGCTTACAGGAAATATTTATCTTCCTCAGGGTCGTACAAATTATTTTGGAAGAGAAAATAATCTACCAAGAAATCTTGTAAGAACATCTTTAAGGATTTGTTGGAGTAGGAGCCCGGCACCAGTATGTAATGATAATGAAGCTCTTAGCCCTTCTCCGGAAAGAGTAGAACATGCTCTTGAAACATATATTGCAATAAATAAACCTGGACAGTGGTGAATATGATTAAAAAAAGAAGAGCATCACTTACTGCAACACTTATTTTATGTATAATAATAATCACTATTTCTGTTTATGTTATGAAGTGGGTTTTAGATAGATATATGACAGTTACAAGATTTAGAAGAAGTTCTGAGGCTAAGATACGAACTGAAGGTGTTATGCTTAGATGTTGTCAGGGTGGAAGTGGATGTCCATCAGCTCCTGATGGAAAAAGTATTACTGTTTCAGGAATAAACTGTGGGGCATCTAATGCTACTCAATTTACACTAAATATAGATGCAGATCTTTAATTTAAAAAAATGTTTAGAATTAGAAATGTATAGGAAAAATAAATTTTAAGGTTGAGATAAGGATTGAAATAAAAAGATAAGGTGTTTAAAAATTTCTTTTATTTAAATTCTATTTTTTTGAAAAATTTAAATTCAAATGAATTTTTTTCTTCATTATTTTTCATGTTAGAGTTAAGCCAGTAAAACCATTTTTTTTCAAAATCAGCAAAGTCTGTAATATTGTAGTTATCCCATAAAGCTTTTTCAAGTTTCTTTCCATCCCTTATGTCTTTAGCTAATTTATAAAAAGCAAGTCTTCTTGTTTCAAATAAATACTTTGTTGTTCCATAAGCTTGAAGATACCAGTTTGATATATCATTATCTGTGGTAAGTTTTTTTGGATCAATTCTAAAAAAGGATTCAAATTTGTAATAACTACTTTGAGGAGAATATTTTAATGCTCTATACCACAAACTTTCTTTTTCATAATTTTTATTTTCCATATAAACAGCAAGTCCTTCATTTAACCATAAAGGTGGACGGTTAAGTTTCTCGTTAAAAAAACTTTCAAAATATAAATGTGTAAGTTCATGAATTATTGTAGGAAATAAAGTTTCTTTTTTTTCGTCATTGTATACCACAATCGTCTTTTTATCTACATAAGCAAGTCCTTTTGACCATTTTGGAGGTTTGAAAGTTCCAGTTATATAACTTTCATAGCTCGAGTATATATAAATATTGGTTTTTTCTTTACTGATCCATGGCGAAAAATAGCCAAGATTAAATTTCATAAGGTTATATATTTTTTCAAGTTCTAAGATTAAATTTGGTATCTGCCATCTGCCTTCACAAAAAACAATGTAATGAGGCGTGTCAATCCTATGCCAGTTTTCTTCACAAAAAACAGAAAGAAATAATACTAAAAAAAGCTTTATCATAAATATTTTGTTGTATTAGAAATACCGGTTTTTTTAAATTCTTCAAAACTTCCCTGATATAATACCTTTCCACCATTTGGTCCACCTCCGGGACCAAGTTCCACAATCCAGTCTGCAAATTTGATAACATCAATATTATGTTCTATAATTACAATAGTATTCCCAGCATTTTTTAACCTATCAAGAATTGTAAGTAGTTTTTTTACATCATCAAAATGGAGTCCTGTTGTTGGTTCATCCATAATATAGAGATTTTGAGAAGAAGTTTTTCTGCTTAATTCATATGCTATCTTTATTCTTTGAGCTTCCCCACCAGAAAGTGTAGTGGAACTCTGACCAAGTTTAATATAACTAAGCCCTACGTCATTTAATAATTTAAGTTTTTGATATATTCTAGGAATATCTTTAAAAAATTCAAGAGCTTCACTTACTTCCATCTCCAAAATTTCATAAATGTTTTTATCTCTATATTTTACTTCAAGTGTCTCTTTGTTAAATCTTTTACCTTCACATTCAGGACACTTTATATGTACATCTGGCATAAATTGCATCTGAATTAATAATTCTCCTTCACCTTTACAATATTCGCATCTTCCACCAGGTATATTAAAAGAAAATCTTGAGGGGGTATAGCCTTTTCTTTTTGATTGTGAAGTTAATGAAAAGAGTTTTCGTATCTCATCAAAAAAACCTATGTATGTTGCTGGATTAGATCTTGATGTTCTGCCAATAGGAGATTGATCTATAAGAATTACCTTTTCAATTTCTCCATCAACTTTTATTTCATCAAATTGTCCTGGCTCTTCTTTAAAAAGTGGATTTAATTTTTTCATAATGCCTTTATAAAGTATCTCATATAAAAGAGTTGACTTGCCTGAACCAGAAACACCACATATAACAGTAATTTGATTTAATGGGATTTTCACATTTATATTTTTAAGATTAAATTGATTTGCACCTTTAATTTCTATAAAACTTTTTGGTGTTTCAACTTGTTTTTTTTCAGGAATAACTTTTAATTTTTTAGAAAGATATTTGCCTGTAATTGATCTTTCATTTTTTATAATTTCATCAACCCTACCTTCAAAGATAATCTCTCCACCATATCTTCCTGCACCTGGCCCGAGTTCAATTATCCAGTCAGCGTTTCTTATTGTTTTTTCATCATGTTCAACCACTATAAGTGTATTTCCTATATTTCTAAGAGATTTAAGACTATTTATAAGTTTTTCATTGTCCTGAGGATGCAGTCCTATTGTTGGTTCATCAAGTACGTAAAGTACTCCTGTAAGTCTTGAGCCAAGTTGAGTGGCAAGACTTATTCTTTGAGCTTCTCCACCTGAAAGTGTAGTTGAGTATCTTGAAAGTGTTAAATAACCAAGCCCTACATTTATAAGAAAAGAAATTCTTGATTTTATTTCTTTCATTATCAATTTAGAAATTTCTTTCTGAGATTGTGTCAATTCAAGTTTATTAAAAAATTCATTAATCTCATCAATGGTCATATCAGAAATTTCTGCTATGTTTTTACCTGCAATAAATACTGAAAGTGCCTCATCTTTAAGCCTTTTTCCTTTGCATTGAGGACACTTTATCTCCTTCATATATCTTGTATAAATTTCAGTTTTAACAAATTCAGATTCACTTTCATTATATCTTCTTTTTAAATTATTTAAAACTCCTTCAAATTCTCCATCTCCATACAGAAGTATTCCAACTCTTCTTTCATCAATTTCTTTTAATTTTTTATTCATATCAATATTGTGTTTATCACATACTTCTTTTAAGAGACTATAATAGTAATCTCGCCAGGAGTTTTTCCATCTATTTGTTTTTGTTGTTATAGGATTATCCCAAGCTTTTATTCCACCTTCATTTATTGACTTTTCAAAATCAATAGCAAGCTTTTCATCTATTTCAGTAATAAATCCTATTCCATCACATCTTTCGCAAGCACCATAAGGGGAATTGAATGAAAAAAGTCTTGGTTCTATTTCTTTTATTGTTATTCCACAATAAGGACAAGAGTTTTTTTTACTGTAAATAAACTCTTTTTTATCCACAATGATTTCTATAAATTCACTTTCGTTAAATGCAAGATCAATTGACTCGGTTAATCTTTCAAAGTTATCCTCGTTAAGTTTAAACTTGTCTATCATTATTGAAATATTATGTTTTTTATATCTATCGAGTTCAGGAATGCTGGAATATGAGTAAAACTTTCCATCTATTCTAAAACTAACAAATCCTTTCTTTTTGTAATTTTCAAAAAGTGATTGATATGTTCCTATTCTTCCTATAACAAGAGGTGATGTTATTGTTATCTCTTTATCTAAAAATTTTTTCTTAATATCATTTATAATTCCATCCACTGTCCAGCTTTTTAGTGGTTTAAGACATTTTGGACAGTGAACATCCCCAATTCTTGCAAAAAGAAGTCTTAAATAATCATAGATTTCAGTAACAGTCCCAACAGTTGACCGAGGATTTCTTGATGGATTATGTTGCTCTATTGCTATTGAAGGAGAAAGTCCTTCTATTAGATCAACATCAGGTTTATCCATCAATTCAAGAAATTGTCTAGCATAAGCACTTAGGCTTTCAACATATCTTCTTTGACCTTCTGCATATATGGTATCAAAAGCAAGTGATGATTTTCCACTTCCACTCAAACCAGTTATTACAATGAGTTTATTTTTAGGAATTTCAAGATTTATGTTTTTTAAATTATGTGTTCTTGCACCTTTTATTATTATCTTTTCCATAACTTAAATATTTTTTATATGGAGGAGAATATCTGTTGTAAATAGTTTCATATAATTCTTTACCTTCATATGGAAAATCTTCATTATAATGTGTTCCTCGAGATTCATTTCTTAAAAGCGCTGACATAACTATTGCTTTTGCAACTATTGCAATATTTCTAAGTTCTACAAAATCTCTTATTGGTCTGTATTTTGAATAATAATAATCTATTTCTTCCATTATAAGTTCAAGCTTTTTTTTGGCTTTAGTTAATCTTTCAGTGCTTCTTATTATCCCTGAATAGTTTGCCATAAGCTTTCTGATTTCATCCCAGTTTTGAGTAATAATTATATCTTCTTCGGATTTTTTTGTTTCAAGATAATTCCACAAAATTGGAATGTTTGAGTTTTTTTCTGGTATTTTTATTCTATCTTCTTTTATACTTAAAAAAGCTCTATATGCAAAAACTGCTGCTTCAAGAAGTGAGTTTGAAGCAAGTCTATTTGCTCCATGAAGTCCTGTATATGAAACTTCTCCTATGGCATACAGATTTTTAATTTGTGTTTTTGAATATTCGTCAACCTCTACACCTCCACAAAAAAAATGGGCAGCTGGAACTACAGGAATTGGTCCTTTTGTTATGTCAATGCCATAAGAAAGACAGGTTTTATATATATAAGGAAATCTTTTTTTAATAAAAGAAGATGGTTTAAATGAAATATCAAGTAATACATAATCATCACCAGTCTTTTTTAGTTCATTTGCAATTGCCCTTGAAACTATATCGCGAGGGGCAAGCTCTGCCATTTTTGAATATTCAGGCATAAATCTTTTACCTTTGATTGTTTTAAGTATAGCCCCTTCACCTCTTACAGCTTCTGATATTAAAAAGTTTTGTGCCTGAGGATGGTATAAACAGGTAGGATGAAATTGAACAAATTCCATATTTACAAGATTAAGACCCACTTTATAGGCAAAAGCATAACCATCACCTGTTGCTGTATTAGGATTGGAAGTATAAAGAAATGTCTTTCCAGCACCACCTGTGGCAATAATGATCTTAGATGAAATAAATGATAAAATCTCGTTTGTTTGTGTATTAAGTACATATGCTCCTATAACAGTATTGTTAGAGGGCTTTACTTCTTTCGGATGTGATTCACAAATAAGATCAACAACCTGATGATATTCAAAAACTGTTATATTTTTGTTTTCTTTTACTCTCTTTATTAGTGAATTAATTATTTCTTTTCCAGTATAATCATAATGATGAAGTATTCTTCTAAATGAATGTCCACCTTCAAGCCCAAGATCATATTTATTCCCTTTTTTATTAAATTTTACACCTAGAGAGGTTAATTCTTCTATTATGTAAGGTGCTGTTTTTACTACAAGTTCTACTATTTTTCTTTTTGAAAGATCTTTACCAGTTTTTATGGTGTCTTTTATGTGATTTTCAAAACTATCTCTTTTATCCATTACTGCGGCCATTCCACCTTGCGCATATATGGAATTAGAAATATCAATTTTATCTTTCGTAATAATATATACTCTACCTATTTTAGATAGTTTTAATGATACAAAAAGTCCTGCAAGTCCGCTTCCTATAACTAGAAACTCACTTTTATAAATTTTTCTGTTTTTCATAAAATATACTTATAATGATATTTTAGCATTTTGAAATATGAATAGGATTTTAAAATTTATCCCTCTTATTTTTGCAGTTGTAATCCTTTATTTTCTTATCGCTCCTAATTATGAGAATATAATTAGGGTTTATAGAGAATCATCCAGGATATATTTATTCCTTTCCTTTTTTTCTGTTATCTTAAGTTATGTATTTATGTCCATCTCTTTATATGAGATGCTTAAATTAATGGGTTATAGACTAAAGTTCATGGATACATTTACTATAACTCTGGTTTCAACTACTGTAAATTATCTTTTTTCCTCAGCAGGGGCAAGTGGTTTTGCATTAAGAACACATCTTCTTACAAAAAGGAATATCCCGATAACCATATGTCTCACAATTTCAGTTTTTTTAACAGCGATGATATACCTGGTGCTTGGCTTTATTGTTTTTCAGAGTTTTGTTGTATATCTGATTCAGACTAAAAAATTAAGTTTTCAAATATTTGAAGGTTTTATAGGAGCTTTTTTTATATTTTTAATATCATTTTTACTTACGATAATTTTGTATAATCATCGGTTCAGAAATAGATGGGCAATAAGATTATATTATTTTGTCAATTCAACACTTTATCAGATAACAAAATATCAAATACCAAAAGAAGATTTCAGACATTTTAAAAATAATTTAAATACTGGAGTTCATATTCTTCACAGACAAAAATATGAATTACCAAAAGTTATTTTCTTTATAATAATGGATTGGATTTTTAATATACTTGTGTTGTATTTCGCATTTTTTTCAGTTGGGATTAAAATTTCACTTGTTAATATGATAATTGGTTTTTCATTTGGCATTATTATGACAATAATTCCAATACTTCCGTCCGGGCTTGGAGCAATGGAATTTGTTATAGCAAATTTTTATAGTAATTATGGAATACCAATAGAGGCCGCTATATTTGCAAGTCTTGTTTTCAGAATTTTTTATTATATTATACCAGCTATTATCAGTATTATATTATTTTATGGAATGAAAACAGCTGATCCTGAAATAGAATTAAAGTATAAGGAGGAAAAATGATAGAAAGCTTCTTTAATAAAACCCCAAAAATATCACCAGATACATATATACATCCTACAGCGGTTATTATAGGAGATGTTGAAATAGAAGATAAGGTCTCTATATGGCCTAATGTTGTTATAAGAGGAGATGTTGATAAGATAAAAATAGGAAAAAAAACAAATATACAGGATTTAACAGTTTTACATCCAAATAGAAATAAACCTATAATTATAGGAGAAAATGTTACTGTAGGACACAGTGCAATTATTCATGGCTCTATCATAGGGAAAAATACACTTATTGCAATGAACGCAACTATTATTGATAGTGAGATAGGAGAGAATTGTATTATTGGTGCTGGTTGTGTGGTAACTCCTAATTCCAGGATACCTCCTCGATCCCTTGTTGTTGGAGTTCCTTACAAAATTATAAGAGAATTAACTGATGCCGAAATAAAAGCAGTTGAAAACTCAGCTGAGGAATATTATAAGCTTATGCTTGCTTATAAGGAAGGGAAATATGAATAAAATTCTTATTGTAGAAGATAATAAAAAAGGAAGTCAGATTCTTAAAGAGGTTCTTGAAAAAGAAGGATATGAGGTTATCGTTGCAAACGATGGAATAGAAGGATTCAGGATGGCTAAAAAAGAAATTCCAGATCTTGTTTTGCTTGATCTTTTACTTCCAAAAATAAGTGGATTTGATATATGTATAAAACTTATGGAGGATGAAAAAACAAGAAGAATCCCAATAATAGTAATATCAACATTAGCAGAAGATAAATTGACATATGAAAAATTAAAAAAATGCGAGGTTTTAAGATTTATGAGAAAACCTTATAGTATGGATGAACTTCTTGGTGAGGTGAAGAAAGTTTTGAATGAAAAGAAATAATATAATAAGTGAAATTTATATAATACTTTTTAAAAGCTTTGGGAAACAGGGATGGTGGCCAATAATAGATGTAGCCAAGAAAAAATCTATTTACTTTGAAAATTATTATCCAGATGAAAAAGATGTATTTGAAATATGTACAGGAGCAATACTTACACAGAATACTAGCTGGAAAAATGTTGAAAAGGCTCTTTATAGTCTTAAAGTTAATAACTTTTTAAATCCAGAAAAGATTTTATATGCAGAAAATGAAAAAATTTATAGTCTTATAAGATCAAGTGGATATTTTAGACAGAAAACCTTAAAAATCAAAGAGTTTTCAAGATGGTTTATTGAAAATAAAATGAAACTTGAGAATATAAAAAATAAAATGATTAATGAAATAAGAGAAGCTCTTCTTAATATAAAGGGTATTGGAAAAGAGACAGCAGATTCTATTTTGCTTTATGCCTTTTCTCTTCCTATATTCGTTATTGACAGTTATACAAAAAGGATTTATGCAAGAATTACAGGCGATTGGAGATCTTATGAATATGATGAGATTAGAGGTATATTTGAAAGAAACATTGTTAGGGATATTGTTATATATAATGAGTTTCATGCTTTACTTGTTAAACTTGCTAAGGATTTTTGCCATAAAACTAATCCATTATGTAACAAATGTTCATTAAATTTATTATGTAATTATTACAGGAGAAATTATGAAAGATAATAAAAGTCTTATAGAAAGTTATCTTGCGGAAGAAAATATCGTTAAAGCTTATTCTCTTATAAAGAAAATAAAAGATGAAAGTTATTATTATTATATGGCTGAGGCAAAAAGAATAGAAGGATTAAATTCTCAAGCAATTGGATTTTATAAGAAATATTTAAAATTTAGTAAAAATAAAGAATATTATCTGGATACATTAATCAAATTAAGTTCTCTTTATAGGGCAGTTGGAGATATTAAAAGAGCACGAAAATATTTAGATTTTACAAAAGGTATTGCTAAGAATAATATTGAGTTTCAGCTTGAGATTGCAATGTTTTACAGAATGAAGGGTGAGTTTGAAAGAGCTCTGAATATTTTTAAAGTATTGATGAAAAAATATCTTTTTACTAAGGATTTTCAGGGTGTTTCTTATATTTTGTGGGCTATAGGAGGTATATATAGAGTTAAAGGAGAGTTTAAAAAATCAATTGATAGTTATAAGAGAAGTATAAAGTATGCTATGAAGGTAAATGATAAATCACTTATAATATATTCGAAGCTTGGACTTGGGGGAGTTTTAAGGGTAAGTGGAAGGATTAATGAAGCATATAAGGAATATTTGCAAACAAGTAAAATTATAGATAAGACAGATAATTTTGCTAAGGCATATGTTTTCTGTGGTATTGGAAACTGTTTAAGACAGATGGGGAAATATAATAAAGCTATTTCATTTTATAAAAAGTCTTATCTATTGTATCAAAAAGTTGGTGATGAACTTGATCTGGCTTTTGTTTTGTGGGGAGTTGGTGAGTGTTATAAAAGAATGGGTAAGTTTTCAAAAGCGATTGATGTTTTAATAAAGGCTAATAAATTATTTTCAAAAGGCTTTGAACCACGCGGAAAAATATTAAATTTGATTTCCCTTTCCCACTGTTTTTATCATAAAGGTGAAATAAAAAAAGCACGAAAACTATATTTCAAAGCTATCCACCTTGCTAAAAAAAATAAACTTAATACATATATGGAAATATTCACATAAATTAAATGGTAAAATATAAATAGTAAGTTTATGAATCTAATATTATTGATTATATTTTTAGGAATTTTCGCCAATGCAACAGAAAATAAAAAAAACCCTGATTTTTTTGCAGGTAGTGTGGTAAAAAGTGATATATGGGAGATAGATAGAAAAAATAAGATTGAATATTTTAAAAAAAATGTTTTCTTTAAAAACTATTTTTATACAATTAAATCAGATGAAGCTACATATTACAAAGAAAAAGAAATATGGAATTTGAAAGGTAATATATATTGTAAAAAAATGTATGAAAATAATTCTTACCTTGAAATATTTTCAGATTTTTGTAGTTTCTTTGAATATAATAATACTGCTGAATTTTTATCAGATGGAAGACTAAAATTAAATTTTTATGATAATGAAAAAAATGAAAAATATATTGCTTATTCTAAGAAGATTTTTGTTGAGGCTAAGAAAAAGATATATTTTTATGATAATTTTGAACTTATTGTTTCAAGTATTACATCATATTCAAATTACGCTTTCTATAATGACGAAAATAAAATTTTCGAGTTAACTTATAATTCTTATGTTACAGCTTATAATGAAATGTATAATGTTTATCTTGAGGCAGAGAAGATACTTATGGATAGAATAAAACTAGAAGTAACTGCTGAAAGAAAAGTTTATGGCAGTATTACAAAAAGATAATTTTTATGGAACTGAGAACAGAAAATCTTGTTAAAAGTTATAATAAGAAAAGAGTAGTAAAAGGGGTATCGCTTTATATAAAAAATGGGGAAGTTGTTGGATTGCTTGGACCAAATGGTGCGGGAAAATCAACAACTTTTAATATGATGATAGGTTTTGTTATTCCTGATGAAGGGAATGTTTTTGTTGACAGAGTAGATGTGACTAAGATGCCTGTTTATATAAGAGCAAGACTTGGAATAGGATATCTTGCTCAGGAACCAACAATATTCAGGGATTTAACAGTTGAAGAAAATCTTATAGCTATTGGAGAAAGGAAGATAAAGGATAAAAATGAACTTAACCTAAAGGTGGAAAAATTATTAACCGAGTTTAATATACTGAATTTAAGAAAACAAAAAGCGTCAACACTTTCAGGGGGAGAAAAAAGAAGGCTAGAAGTAGCAAGAGTAATGATAAACGAACCTAAAATAATTATGCTCGATGAACCATTTGTTGGTATAGATCCTATAACTGTATCAGAACTTAAAAAAATAATAAATTATCTTAAAGAAAAAGGTATTGGAATTTTAATAACAGATCATAATGTAAGAGAAACAATTTCAATAGTTGAAAGGGTGTATCTGATGTATAATGGTGAAATAATTTTTAATGGAAACTCTTCAGAACTGATAAAAGATGAAAAAGCTATACAGTTTTATCTTGGAAGTGAATTTAAAATTTGATTATGCAAAATTTTAAAAGAATTTTTATTTTTGTTTTTTTTATTTTTATTTCCTGTCAGAGGGAAAAAAGTTTTGATATTCCTGAAAATAGTATTATTGAAAACTTTAAACTTAACAACGTAAAGAATAATCAAAAGAAGTGGATGATTTTCTGTAAAAAAGCATTTTTAGATGAGAAAAATAATACTGTAAAATGCTTTGAAAATGTTTTTATAGAGATTTATTCTGAAAATAAAAAAACTACAGAGTTATATTCAAAAAGTAGCTTTGGGGATTTTAAAAAAAATATGTTTTATCTTGAAAATAATGTTCGGGTATTTTCTTTCATTGAAAATCTTGAGTTATATATAGATAAATTAAACTTTGATATAAATAGTGAAAAGATATATTCAAAATCAAAAACACGGGTGATAAATAAGAAGGAAAATGTGTATATATATTCTTATGGTTTTGAATCAAAAACAGATCTTTCGAATATTAAATTCTACAAACATACAACAAGAAAAATATAACTGAATAAATGGAAAAATAGAAAATTAGAAACGTAGAGAGAATTTTACACAAATTTCTTTTATAGAAATTTTTCCTTTCCCTTTGCCTAAATCTCAACCTTTTCTTTAACCTTAAGCTGTTTTTCGCTGGTTGCTGGTTTTCGGTTTCTGATTCTGGTAAAAAATTTTCTTTCCACTCTATCCTAAGGATCTCAATACCAACTCCCCAAAACCAGACACTCTATACCAATCACGAGATAGCAAGTATCCAACACCCATACCAAAAGATTAGCCTAACAATCTGTCCTTTAATTCCAGCCATTAAGTCCCTGGTTTCCAGCATCCAAAGATTCAGCACCAATTATTACACTTTCATATATCTTATAAAAATCCTTCCCTTATAAGGTCTCTTTCATCAACAATTCCCACAACTCTTCTCTTATTATCTACAACGGGAATATTATCTATTTTCTTAATATCTAAAATTTTAGCAGCATCTATTGCTTTCTCATTTAAATTTATACTAACTGGATTTTCTGTCATATATTTATAAATTGGATCATTAATTGATATTAATTCAAATTTTCTTCTTAAATCTCCATCTGTAAAATAACCTACAAGTTTATTATTTTTATCAACAACTATTACAGCGCCTAATCTCGTTTGTGTCATTTTTTTTATTACTTCTTTTACTGTAGTATTTCTTTTAACCAGAGGCAAATCCTTTCCAGTCCTCATTATTTCAGAAACTTTCAGGTATAATAATTTTCCTATATTTCCTCCTGGATGATTTACTACAAAATCTTCTTTTTTATAACCTTTAGCCTGCATTAGAGTTATGGCAATGGCATCTCCAAGAACAAGCATAGTTGTTGTAGATGATGTCGGAATTATATTGTTTGGACAGGCTTCGTTTTTTAGTTTAAGATTTAAAACATAATCAGATAACTTTGCCAGCTTTGATAATGGATTTGCTGTTATTGATATAATTTTGATTTTTCTTTTTTTTACGATGGATATAAATTTATTTATTTCATAACTTTCTCCAGAATTGGATAATGCGATAATAATATCACCTGGTTCTACCAATCCCATATCACCGTGAAGAGCTTCTACTGGGTGTATGAAAATACTTTTAAAGCTCAACGAAATAAGAGTTGAAGAAATTTTCTGTGCAATTATTCCTGATTTACCTACTCCTGTAAGTATTATTTTTCCTCTTGTCTTTAATAAGATATTTATAACATCTTCAAATACTTTATTTATTGTAAATCTCTTCAATGAAATTATAGCTTCTATTTCCTTGGTTACTACTTTTTTTGCTAGGTTTATAGTATTTATGGGTCTATTTGTTTTTTTGGATAAAGCCATGGGGTCATCTCCTTAGGTATTATTCTTTGGTTGTATGGTGGGGGAAGTTTATGAAGAATATAGCTTGTTGTAAAGTATAAAGCTATAAGCAGAAGATATATTATTGAAAGAGTTTTTATATGCCATTTAATATCGCAAAACCATTCTGGAGGTTTTGTAAGGTCCTTGCCACACTTTTTACAAAATTTTAAATTTGATTTATTTTCATATCCACAATTAGGACATTTCATAGTATCTCCTATTTTTTATAATGTCATCTATTTCTTTTAACATAGAAACATATTTTTTTACTTTTTTTAGAGGAAGAGAATTCGGTCCATCAGAAAGTGCTTTTTCTGGATTTATATGGGTCTCAAAGAAAACACCAGCAATACCCTGAGCAACAGCTGAACGGGAAAGAGGAAAAATAAACTCTCTATCTCCTGCTGATTTATTCCCAAGTCCTCCAGGCCTTTGTATAGAATGCGTTGCATCATATATCACTGGATAACCAAATTCTTTAATTACTGCAAAAGATCTCATATCTACAACCAGATTGTTATATCCAAATGTTGTTCCTCTTTCAGTTATTAAAATATTATAATTTCTTACTGATTCTATCTTTTTTATTATATTTTCAACCTCCCATGGTGACATAAACTGCCCTTTTTTCACATTTATAGCTCTACCTGTTTGAGCTGCTGCAAGAAGAAGATCAGTTTGCCTGCATAAAAAAGCAGGAATTTGAATTATATCAGCTATATCCTTAATTTTTTGAGCCTGTTCAGGAAGATGAATATCTATAAGAATTTTTACTTTAAGTTTTTCTTTTATTTCTTTTAAAATCTCTATTCCTTCCTCGATTCCGGGACCTCTGAATGAATTTATAGAAGATCTGTTTGCCTTATCAAAAGAAGCCTTTGCTATAAATGGAACATCAATGGAACTTAAGGTTTTTTTTAAAAATGATATGGTTTTAAAATAATTATCTTTTGTTTCAATAACGCAGGTTCCTGCTATACATTTTATAGACAAGTTATTTGCAAAAATTATATCACCTATTTTTACTTGATTGTATTTCATTTCTGGTCCCTTTTTAAGATAGAAGCTTTTATAAAACTTTCAAAAAGAGGATGAGGATTAAGTGGTCTTGAATTAAATTCAGGATGAAACTGAACCCCTACAAAAAATGGATGTTTTGAATGTTCAATTATTTCTACAAGTCTGTCTTTATTATTAAATCCACTTATTTTCATTCCATTTTTCTCAAACTTTTCTATATAATTATTGTTAAACTCATATCTATGTCTATGCCTTTCGTTTATGAAAGAGTTCTTATATATCCTGTAAGCAAGTGTGTTTTTCTTTATTGAGCAAGGATAGTTGCCAAGTCTCATTGTTCCACCTTTATCTACATTCTTTTGATTTTCGATAAGTGTTATTACGGGATTTTTTGTTTTTCTATTAAATTCAAGTGAATTGGCATCTTTAAAACCAAGAACATTTCTTGCAAATTCAATTGCAGCACATTGCATTCCGAGGCATATCCCTAAAAAAGGAATGTTGTTTTCTCTCGCAACTTTGATAGCATAAATTTTTCCTTCTATTCCTCTTTCTCCAAAACCGCCTGGTATTATAAGACCATGAGAGTTTTTAATAGTTTGTTCTATTACTTCAGGCTTTTCTTCTGTATCAAGATATGATATTTCAAGATTAACATTGTTTGAAATAGAGGCATGAAGTAGAGCTTCATTAAGTGATTTGTATGAATCCTTTAATTTTGTGTATTTTCCTGCCATAACTATTTTTAGTCTGGGATATTTAAATGATTCTTTTACTTTGTTTACAAAATTTTCCCAATCCTTTATATCAAATTTATTACTTCTTAATCTCATAAGCATCATTATTTGTTCATCTATCCCCTGTTTTTTTAATAAAATTGGAACTTCGTAAATTGTTTCAGCATTTGGTGCCTCAATTATTGCTTCCATTGGAAGAGAAGCAAACAAAGAAATTTTTCGCCTAATTTCATCAGTTAAACTTTTTTCTGATCTTGTTACTATTATATCAGGATCTATTCCTATTTCTCTTAACTTATTGACTGAATGTTGTGTGGGTTTGGTTTTTAGTTCATCACTTGAACTTAAATAAGGTACAAGGGTTACATGTATGTAAACAATATCACTTGAATTTCTATTATTTTTCATCTGTCTTGCAGCTTCAAGAAAAGGAAGACTTTCTATATCTCCAACAGTACCACCTATTTCAATTATTACTATATCGTAGCCTTCACCTGCTTTTATAAATCTGGATTTAAGTTCATCAGTTAAATGGGGAATTATTTGAACTGTTTGTCCAAGATATAATCCCTTTCTTTCTTTTTCAATGACATTTTTGTATATCTGTCCTGCTGTTATATTATTGTATCTGGTAGTTTTTATTTCAACAAATCTTTCGTAATGTCCAAGATCTAGATCTGTCTCTGCTCCATCTTCTGTGACAAAGACTTCACCATGCTGAAATGGACTCATTGTTCCAGCATCAACATTAAGATATGGGTCACATTTTATCATATTTATTTTAAATCCATGAGATTTTAAAAGCCTTCCTATTGATGCGCTTGTAATTCCTTTCCCAAGCGAACTTACAACACCACCGGTTATAAATATATATTTTGCCATAATCCTCCTATCAAAAACTTCCCTTTTTTAAATATTTTATCAATTTTTCTATATCTTCAGGACTATCTAATGCAGGTCCAATATCTTTTACTATTACAACTCCTATTCTAAGTCCTATTTCAAGAGCTCTTAGTTGCTCTAGTCTTTCAAGAAGTTCTAATTTTCCACAAGGAGCCGATACAAATTTTTTTAATGCCTGTTTTTTATAAATGTAAAAGCCACAATGTTTATAATACGGAATTTTAGTGGAAATTTTTGATAAATTATGATGGTATGGAATTGGAGTTCTTGAAAAATATAAGGCTTTTCCGTTTTTTCCAAAAGCAACTTTAACGCAGTTTTCGTTATTAATCTCGTTGTTTTCTTTGATGGGAGAAACTGCTGTGGTTATGTCGAATTCTTTTGTTTTAAGGATTTTTTTATACGCTTTTCTTATTACTGAAGGATTGATGAAAGGTTCATCTGCTTGTAAATTTATTATAATATCATAATCTTTATTTTTTACAACTTCCCATACCCTGTCGCTACCACTTGGACAACCAGGAGAAGTTAAGACGGCATTGCCACCAAATTTTTTAACAGTTTCAATTACCTTTTCATCTTCAGTTGCGATTATAATTTCATCTGTTATTTTTGTTTTTAATGCTTTTTCCCATACCCATTGAATTATTGGTTTTTCATTTAAAGGATAAATAACTTTTCCAGGAAATCTTGTAGAATTATATCTTGCAGGAATTACTATTACAGTTTTCATTGGTTTGTGATAATTGTTTTAAGCTCTTGTGGACTAACAGTGGCAGTTCCAAGTTTTCCAACCACTATACCTGCGGCATAATTGGCAAGAATAGCAGATTTTAATATATCATTTGAAACCGAATAACCTAAAGCAAGAACAGAAATAACAGTATCTCCTGCTCCAGTTACATCAAAGACTTCTATTGCTTTTGTAGGAATATGTGTTATTTTTATATTATTAGTAAAAGCATCAAATACGGTCATACCATCTTCACTTTGAGTAATAACAAGAGATTTAAGTTTTAATTTTTTTATTATTTCTACACCAAGTTTTTCAATTGACTTTTGTTTTTTATCCTCAAGTTTTCTCATTCCTCCATATGCTTCCATCACATTTGGAGTCATAGAAGTAACTTTTTTATATGACATAAAATGCTCTATCTTCGGATCAACAAAGATTGGTATTTTATTTTTATTGGCAAGTTTAACAGTAAATTCTATGATTTCTTTTGAAAGAATTCCCTTACCATAATCAGAAAGTATTATTGAATCAATTCCAGTTTTTATAAGACTTTTTATATTTTCTTCCATTTTTTCTTTTATTTTTTTTGAATATATATATTTGATTTCCCTATCTATTCTGACAACCTGTTGATGTTCTGCTATAACTCTAGTTTTTTCTATTGTTTTCTGGTTCTTATCTCTTATAATAAAAGAGTAGTTTATTCCTTTTTTAGTTTCAATCATTGAGATAAGTTCGTCTCCACTATTATCTTCTCCTATCACTGAAACAAGATATGTTTCTGCTCCAAGCTCAGAAATATTATTTACAACATTACCTGCTCCTCCAAAAGAGTATTTCTGGGATGAAATTTCAACTACAGGCACAGGTGCTTCAGGAGATATTCTTCTTACTTTTCCAAAAATATATTTATCTAAGATTACATCTCCAATTACAGCTATTTTTTTTTCACAGAATTTATCTATGATTTTAAAAAATTCATCTTTTTTTATTTTCATATATATATTATATAAAAACTAAATCATTTTAATAAAAGATAAAAACACTCTAAAAAATAATTTGTAAAATTAATATATGGATAGCTTTAAAAAAAAGTTTCTGATAATACGGTTTTCCTCTCTTGGCGATATAATACTTACATTTCCAGTAATAAAAAATATAAAATTAAATAATGAAAATTATGAAATATATTATCTCACGAAAAAAGAGTATGCAGATGTTATTAAGAGAAATCCAAATGTAAAAGAGGTTTTTGAGTTTGATTCTTTTATAAAAACTTATAATAGAATAAAAAAAATAAATTTTGATGTGTTAATAGATTTGCACTCAAACTTTCGGAGTTTTTTGTTCTCAATTCTTATAAAAGCTAAAACCAGGGTTAGGTATAGAAAAGACTCTATTTACAGAAGACTTTTTGTAAATTTTAAAATCATTTCTCCTAGACTCGAAAAACATGTTGTTGAAAAATATTTAAAAACACTTAAAGATATAGGACTTTGTATAATTGATAAAAATCTTGATATAAAAGAAATGGACTTTAGCTCAAAAATAGATGTAAAACCAGGGAAGATAATTATATTTCAAACAGCTTTTTTAGGTGATCTAATACTTACCCTTCCTGTTATCAAAAAACTTAAAGCTAGTTTTAGAGAACTTTATCTATGTGTAGTAGCAAGAAAAGATCTATCAAATGCTCTTTTGAGTGTTGGTGAAATTGATGAAGTTATAGCTGATGATAAAAAAAATTCAAGTATAAAGGAATTTTTTAGAGTTATTAATATAATAAAATCCAAAAAATTTGATGTTGCTATAATTCCACATAGATCTATAAGAACTGCTCTTATGGCTTATTTTTCAAAAATAAAGTTCAGAATAGGTTTTGATATAAAACCTTCCTCATTTTTTTACACTCATAAAATACCTTTTAAGTGGCTTATACACGATGTTGAAAGAAACCTGATGCTTCTAAATCCTTTAATGGAAAATATAAATGGAGTTTTTCCTGAGATAAAATTTGAAAATAATGAAAAATTTGACTACATATTTAATATAAAACCCTTAATCATAATAAACCCGTCTTCATCATGGGAAACTAAAAAGTGGCCAGCATATAAATTTGTTAAGCTAATAAATTTAATATATGAAAAATATCACATTCCTGTAATTTTAATAGGAACAAAAAAAGAAAAAGAATATATAACTTTAAATATAGAATCAAAACTAAATCAGTTAGCTGTCATTAATCTTGCAGGAAAAACAACACTTGAAGAGCTTATGAATTTAATTAAAAACTCAGATCTTTTGATTACGAATGATTCCGGTCCCATGCATATAGCTGCAGCTTTTGACATAAATATAATTTCTTTTTTTGGTCCAACAACTAAGGAGCTTGGATTTTTTCCATATTCAAAAAAAGCATTAGTTTTAGAAAAAAATCTTCCCTGTAGGCCGTGTAGCCTTCATGGCTCAGAAAGATGTCCTCGTAATCATTTTCTCTGTATGAAGCTTATAAAGGTTGATGAAGTTTTAAAAACAGTAGAAAAAATTCTAAAATATAAATATGAATGAGATTTATTATCTTGGAATATTACCTTTTATATTATATCCTTTTAGATGGAGCTGGTGGTCAAAGAATGTAAAAGGACTGAATGTTCTTGTATACCATAAAATAGGATATCCTCCAAAAGGTTCTAAATTAAAAGAATTATGGGTGACGCCTGAAAGTTTTGAAAAACATATAATATGGTTAAAAAAAAATAATTATAAAATACTCGGGTTTTCAGAGCTTTTTGATTATTATAAAAACAATAAGCCTGTTGATGATGTTGTTCTTATAACATTTGATGATGGGTATGAAAATAATTATCGTTATGCATATCCTATATTAAAAAAATATAATGCTAAAGGTAATATATTCATTGTTTATAACACCATAGGTGAAATAAACATCTGGCACAATCCAAAAACTGAACCTTGGCAGAGAATGGCAACAAAAGAAATGATACTTGAGATGGATAAAAGTGGGGTAATTGAGTTTGGTTCTCATACAATGAATCATCCAAGACTTGAGAATATACCTTTTGAAGATGCCAGTTGGGAGATAAAGGAAAGCAAAAAACAGCTTGAGAATTTACTTCAAAAAGAAATAATTGCTTTTGCATATCCATATGGGAATGGAGCATATAATAGAGATCTTAGAAAGATTGTTCTTGATACTAATTATGTTTTTGATTTTAGTTTTTTGCAGGGGAAAACTCCATGGCCATGGAATAGAGACAATACCCCTATAGATAGGTTATATATAAAGTATACAGACAACACTTTTGATTTAAAACTTCATATTATGAAAGGAAGATCTAAAATTTTCTGATGGAAATAGAAAAACTCAGGAACAGAATAAAAAAAAATAAAGCAGGGTATATAATACTTTGTATTTTTTCTTTTATCTATTACTTTTTTTTTAAAATAAAAAAAACTTTATATAAAACAAAAATTTTGAGATCAGTAAAATTTTCAAAACTTGTTATATGTATTGGCAATATTTCAAGTGGTGGTACTGGAAAAACAACATTTATAATATCCCTATCAAAAAAACTTATTGAAAATAAAATAAACTTTTGTATTACAATGAGAGGGTATAAAAGCGGATATGGGCATAATTATGTGGTTGATAGCTATAAAATAAATAATTTTTTAGAAGATGAAAAAATTTCTGATGAACAAAAGGTATTTTATACTTTTTTAAACAAATATAATATTCCTTTAATTGCATGTAAAAATAGAAAAAAGGCTATTGATTATGCAATTTCGAACTATAATCCAGATCTGGTTATGATGGATGATGGATTACAGAATTTTTCAATAAATAAAGATTTGAGTGTATGTATAGTAAGTATAAATCAACTTAATGATAAACTTCTTCCGCTCGGAAATCTTAGAGAAAAATACAAATCTCTTAAGGATTTTGACTTTATAGTTTTAAATCACTGTGAGCTTTTTGTTAAAGATGAAATAGAAAATGCTTTAAGGTTTATAAATAAATTTGCTCCGGAAGATAAAATTATAAAAGCATGGTATGAAGTTGTTTGTTTTGTGGATATAATAAACAATTTAGTTCTAAGTAAAGAAGATTTCAAAAAAATATATAAAGATATTGTAATATTTTCAGGGCTTGGAGATAATAAACAATTCAAAGAGATAATTAAAAGAAATAGTTTTAATATAGTTCAATTCTGGGAATATCCGGATCATCATAGATATGGAGCTGAAGAAATATTTTCTATGGCGGAGCTGAGTAATAATTTACCTGTTATAACCACATATAAGGACATAGTTAAGTGTTATGGATTAGCAAAAAAATTGTTTAAAAAACTTTATGTTGTTGAAACTGAGTTAAAAATGGAAAATGATAATATTTTAAATAAAATAGTGGAACTTGTTAAGAGATGAAGGTATTATATACAAAACCTGGGAAACTAAAACCAGCTATTTTTCTTGATAGGGATGGTGTTATAAATAGAGATATTAAAGGTAAATATATTATAAAACCATCTCAATTGAAAATTTATAAAACAGCTATAGATGGTTTAAAAAGGATTAAAAAAAATCATTTTTACGTTATTATAATTACTAACCAGTCTGCCATAGGAAGAGGATATATTACTGAAAAAGAGTTTTTTAAGATAAATAATAAAATGTTAAGAATTCTCAAACAAAGTGGAATAAAAATAGATGCAGTTTATTACTGTCCACATAAACCAGAGGATAATTGTAATTGCAGAAAACCCAAACCTGGATTAATTCAAGATGCAGTTAAGGATTATCCAGTTAATATGAGGAAATCTTTTTTTGTTGGAGATAAAAAAACAGATATGGAACTTGCAAAAAAGATGAAATTAAAAGCTATTTTTGTTTTAACAGGACAGGGAAGATCACAGTTAAAGAAGTATGGTAAGAAAATCAAATATGATTTTCTAATTAAAAATCTTAAAGAACTGACTAAGATAATAAATGATTAAATCAATTTTAACTTTGTTTTTTACTTTGCTTTTTTCTGATGAAAATGATATATTCAAATTTAAATCTGTTAAAGAGCTTCATAAATATGAGTTTTATGGTAAAAAATTTGAGTATGATGTATACTGGGGATTTATAAAGATTGGAAATGCTGTAATAGAGGTAAGTGATGTTGTAGAAGTATCAACAGATACTTTTGCATATAAAATTGTAAGCAGGGCAAATTCAAGTTCATTTATAGAAAATATATTTAAAGTAAAAGATGTAAATATTGGATACCTTGATGTAAATTTTAAACGTTCATATGGATATTATAAGGATATAAATGAAGGTAAATATAAACTTAAAGAATATACTGTATTTGACTATAAAAACAAAATTTATTATGGTGAAAAGGTAAGGGCTGGTTCAAAGAAGACTCATAATGGGGAGCTCAAGAATGATGTATATGATGTGCTTTCAAGTCTTTTTTTATATTTGAGAAAAGATAAACAATTTAAACCAAAGACTGAGGATGAAATAGATATTTTAACTACAAAAATATGGAAACTTAAAGTTATAAATTATGGAGTTGAAAAAATTAAGATTGATTCAAAAAGGATAAAGGTATGGAAACTTGAACCAAAGGTTGGCGAAGAGGGTATATTTGTTGCTAAAAAAGGAAGGAGTATGTATGTTTATATATCTCAAGATAGAATTCCAATTCTTCTTGAAGCAGAGGTATTTATTGGAAATGTTTATGCAAAGCTGACAAATTTTCAAAGCAAATAAAATATAATATTATTATAATGAAAAGAAAATTATTTTGGATAGTGTTTGTTCTTATAAATATTAATAATATTTCTCCTGAGATGATATCAGAAAATTATCGTGTTAATACCGTATATTCATACAGTACGGGTAATTTTGATTATAAGGTTTCTTATAGTTTTAAACTTATGGGGAATGTAATACCCTTAGGTTCAGCTTCAATTGAAGGTTCGAAAATCTCTCTTTTCCCTGAACTTCTTGGGCTTTCAAGGGGTCCTGAACCAACTGTAGAAAAGGCATATGCATATCCTAATCCATGCAAGATTAAAAATAATTGCTTTGCTATAACTTTTACAAAATTGAGTTATGAGTGTGAGATAAGTATATACAATATTGCAGGAGAAAAGGTGAAAACAATAAGAAAAAAATCAAATACTGAAAAGGAAAGCTGGGATTTAAAAGATGAAAGTGGTAGTAATGTAGCAAGTGGACTTTATATATTTTATATAAAGGATTCATTCGGTGTTGTGAAGACAGGGAAAATTATTATTATAAGGTAAATGGAGGTATTATGAATGAAAAATCCAAAAGCTTTTTATTCCTGTTGGGTTTATTATTAAGTGGCTTTATAAATGTTTATGGTGGAGAAATAAAAATCGGTTCCACTCCAAATACCATAATTTATCAGGGAAGGGTTGAAAAAGATAATGCTCCTTTAAATGGAATTGTTTATATAAAATTCAGAATCTGTAATGCCCCGGTGGGCGGAACGTGTTTTGAGTTTAAAGAAACAACTACAACAGCAAGAGCAGGTATTTTTTCTGTAGCAATAACAACCGATAATCTTTCAAATATTCTTGGTAGAGGGGAAAATCTATATCTTGAAACCATAATAGAAAACGAAGTTCTTTCCCCGCGAGAACCTATAGGAAGTGTTTTGTACTCAATTGTAGCAAAAAAACTTGAGGATGGTGCTGTTGTTCATTTCAGTTCAATAACAGTTGGGAATAATCCAAATATAATAAATACTACAACAACACATAGAGCAATTATACTTGATGGTGGTATATATACAGATATAGTATGTTTCAGTAGAACTGGTACATGTATTGAAGGAGCAGGGGTAGCAGTAAGTACAATAAGTGGCATATCAGCTCCGGCAACTGCTTATATTACTGCTGATAGTGGTAATAGTGGTAGTGGAGATATACTACTTAGAATTGCCAACTCACCTAAGGTAATACTTACTCATGATGGTAATTTTGGAATAGGAACCTTAATTCCCCAAGAAAAACTGCAGGTTGCAGGAAATGTTTTAGTGTCATCCAGTGTTATAATAAATGAGGGACTTAAGCTTGGGGGAGTGTTCAATGATGGAGTCTTAAAGGGGTTGAACAATGAACAGATAAGTATTGGGGTTAATAATGATAGGATTGATTTTCTTATAAATGGATCAACACGGGTTACCATAAATAACACAAGGTTTGGGATTGGAAATGAAAATCCGTCAAAAGAACTTGATGTTAATGGAGATATATCTGCTAAAAGCATAGAAATATCAACTGTAATTTTAAAAGGTGAAATTTATAGCGAGACAGGTAAAGATTTAGTTTTACAAAAAACAAATAACTTAAATGTTGGAATAGGAACTGATACTCCGAAGGCAAAGCTTCATGTTGATGGAACAATAATTGCGGAAAAAGCAATTGTAGCTTCAAGTGCTACAATATTAAATGATTTGGAAGTTATGGGAAATCTGGATGTTTCAAATTATGGGAGTATTATAAAACTTTCATCAACAACAATTTATGGAACACTTGATGTTAAGGGTAGTTTTACGATAAACAATGATAATATTGCAGCACTTGCTTCAACCCAGACATTTACAGGAAAAAATACTTTTACATCTGAAGTGAAGTTCTCCAGTGACGTATATATAACAATACCTTCTGGAAAATTAGTTATAGGAAGTGATAATTCTTCTTATTCTCAAACTCCATCTCTTCAGATAGGAAATCCATCAATAGCATCATCAAGTGCTACGCTTTATATTTCAGCAGGGTCAGATCCAAATTATAATTCAAGAATAGATTTTTATAAAGGTCCAAATAAGATAGTAAGTCTTGGAACAGATAATAATACTTTTAAATTATTTTATGGTAATATTACAAGAATAAATATTGATGATAATGCTTTCAGAATTTATAATTCAAGTTTTATAGTTTCACCGCAATCAAATGATTTAACCCCTGCTATATATGTAAGTTCAAACTCATGGGTTGGTATAGGAACAACTACTGTTTCTCATCCTCTTACAGTTTCCGGAAGTATAAGAATAACTGGTTCTGGTAATGGTTTAGTGTTTTCCGATGGTTCTACATTATTCTCAGCAAGCGGTGGACTGAGCGTCGGTTCAATTTCTAACAGTACTGATGCTATAATACTTGCTGATTCAGATAACAATGGTAGCGGAAGTATAATTTTAAAGGTAAATAACAATGAAGCATTAAGAATAGATAATAGTGGTAAGGTTGGTATAGGAACTCTATTTCCACAACAAAAACTACATGTTGTAGGTGGAAATATTGTAGTTGGAAATCCTGTTGTTCCCTCAGGTACAAATGAAAGTATTATTGTTGGAGGGAATCTTATGGTTGACGGTACTTTAAAACAGAGGTCTTCCTCTCCTGTTGAATTTAAAACACTTTTTGTTGAAGAAAATGTATATCTTTCAACAAATACAGCCGGAAAAACAGGTATAGGGACAGACAACCCGACAAGTAAACTTGATATTTTAAATGGTTCAATCACAGTAAGAGGAGCCAATTCCGGAATAAGTGTTGTAGGAGGAAGTGTTACAGCAAATGGCTTTATAGGAAGTGGGAGTCAAATTACAAATATAAATGCTGATAATATAACATCTGGTGTATTAGCAATAACAAGAGGTGGAACAGGAGCAAATTTAGGTTTGGCAGGAGATATAGGTGGATTGATATATAAAGCTTCAAATAGTTCATTGGATATCACAACTGCACTTACAGGTATTCTAAAGGCTAATGGTAGTTCAGCCCCTACAGCTATAACAGGAACACAAAATTATATAACTAAATGGACAAATACAAGTACAATAGGAACAAGTTTAATATATGATGATGGAACAAGTGTAACACTGTTGTCTAATTCAACACTTACTGTAACAGGAAATGCTTTTAGTGTTGGAGGATCTACGTTTGTAGTACAAAGTGGAAGAGTTGGCATAGGAACCAATTCTCCATCATATACTTTTGATTTAACAGGAGATGGAAGGTTTTTGGGATATGTAGGAATTAATACTGTTCCTTCAAGTTCTTTCAGATTAAATGTTAACGGAAATGCTTATTTTTCTTCTGGAATTACTGCTTCAAGTGGAACGTTTACAACAGGTTTAAAAGTATCTAACTTTACCTCATCGGGATTTGTTAAAAATGATTCAAGTGGAAATTTAATTGGAGGACAATCAATTACAGCATCAGATATACCAACAAGCAATCTTATTTCAGGCACTGGAATAACTATGACTGGGACATTAACTAATAGACTTGTTGGTGCTGGAAGCAATGTTACCATCTCTTTGACAGGACAAGCTCTTGCTTTACATAATCTTAATACAGATGGAATTATAACAAGAACTGGTTCTGCAACAGTTGCAGCAAGGACAATAACAGCTGGTTCTACAAAAATAAGCATAACAAACGGAAATGGAGTTAATGGAAATCCTACAATAGATATAAATGAAGGGGACCTAAGTTTAAACAATATAGGAGGAACGTTATCAGTTGGGAAAGGAGGGACTGGAAATACATCATTTACTTCAAATCGACCAATCATTTATGATGGTTCTAAACTTGCTTCATTTTCTGGTTTTAATGGTAGTTTTATTGTTGCTAAGTCAACAAATTCAGCTGAAGGCTGTATGCAGTTGAATTTTCAATATGGTATACTTACTTCTACTGCTACAGCAAATTGTCCTTAATTATTTTTAAATACTTCATCAGTTATTTTTTTAGTTGCCCCTTGAAGAGAAAGAAGTGTCTTTTTTGATGATAAAGAAGCATTTTTATGCTTATTTTCGTCTGAAAGTAAAACTTTTATTCTTGCAGCAATTTCAAACTCATCACTTACAATAAATCCACCACCATTTTCAATAAGTTTTTGAGCTGCAAGTTTTTGATTAAAATAATTTGGACCAAAAATAACAGGCTTTGAATAAACAGAAGGTTCAATAAGATTATGACCTCCAATATTATTAAGTGTTCCGCCGACAAATGAGATAATTGAGATACTGTAAAAATATAAAAGTACTCCTATTTTATCAACCAGTAAAATCTCCGTATCATAAAAATCCTTAAATATATCCTCTTTTTTTTCAACTTCACTAATAATAGCGTATCTTATTTTGCTTTTTTCAACTATTTTTTTAAACTCATCAATTTTTTCTATATGCCTTGGCACAATTATATATCTAATATCAGGATAGGCTTCTTTTAAAAGTTTGAAGCTTTTAATTATTGTTTCAAACTCACCAGGATGAACACTTCCAAATGTAATTATTTTTTTGTTTTGAAAATCAAGTTTTTTAAGTTCATTTTCATAGTTAATATCCTCCTCTTTAACCTTCATAGCATCATATTTAGTATTTCCAGCAATAATTATTTTTTCAGCTGGATAAAACAAAGAAAATCTATTAAAATCATCTTCTGATTGGACAAAAATTTTTTCTACACTTTTAAAAATATAGCTGATAAGTGGTTTTATAAGAAGATATTTTTTAAACGATTTTTCGCTTATTCTTCCATTTACAATAAAAACTCTTGATATTTTTGAAGATTCAATTATAAAATTAGGCCAGATTTCAGTTTCCGCTATAAAAACTATAAAGGGATTTATTTTTTTTAAAAATTTTTTTACAACAAATTTTATATCAAAAGGTATAAGGTAAGAGTATTGAGTTATTTTCTCTGCTTGGTTTAATGCGGTTTCTGTAAAGGTTGTTATTACAATTGGTGTTTGTGGAAATTTTTCTCTTAAAACTAAAATAAGCTCTTTTATTGCATTAATTTCTCCAATAGATGAACAATGAAATAATATCGTTTTTTCTTTAAAACCAGGTAGTTTTATAAAAATTCTTTTTTTAAAACTTTTAAGCGTAAAAGATTTTGATTTTATAAAGAAAGTCAATAAATAGGCAGGTATTAAAAGAAAAGGAATTAAAACCTGGTAGATAAATGCTAAGAATCTTCCCATTTGTTATTTTTTCTTTTTTAAAGTCCAGCTAACAAAAAAGATTAAAGTATAACGGGGGATTATCTTTCCATCTAAAAATTCTACTCCTATTTTAGATGAAGAAACATATTCCAGAAGTATATTGATAGGAGTTTCAATAACTATAATTTTTTCTTCATTAAATGGAGAATGAATATAAATTGGTTCTGTTATTTCAAGGTTTTCTTTTTTTGCTTCTTCATTTATTATATCTATTAGGTTTTTCACAGCTGTTTTTAAGTAAACCTCCATAGCTATAGTAGAAAGTTTTTTCTCTTCATCACTGAAATATGAAATGTATTCTTCAACATCTTTCCCGGCTGTAAGAATAGTAACTGAATAAACTTTATTACGAGGAAGAGGCGTATATTCTGAGGATTTAATAATTTCCTTGAATTTTTCAGTTTCAATATTAAGATAAACTGAAGATAAGTTTATTTTTGAAACCAGGTTTGAAATAAATTCTTTGAAGTTTTTATCAAGGTTTTCTCTTTCTTTGAAAAGAAGTTCAAGATTTATTCCTTCTTTTTTTGCTTTTCTTGATACATCATAAAAATATACCGGAACCTTAAACTTCTCTATTCTCCTTGTAATCATATTATTTTTGCCATTCATAAGCAAGAGGGGTTGCTATAAATATAGTGGAATAAACACCACTCAAACTTCCAACAAGCATACAGAAAGCAAAATCATTTATTGCAGATCCACCTATAAAATAAAGTACAAGAAGAACAAATAAAACAGTAAGGGAAGTTATTATAGTTCTTGAAAGAGTTTCATTTACACTAAGATTTATAAGCTCTCCAAATGGTATCTTAGGGAATTTTTTAATATTTTCTCTCATTCTATCATAAACAACTATTGTGTCGTTTATGGAATATCCTGCTATTGTTAAAAGCGCTGCAACTATAACAAGATCTATTTCCCTGTTTGTAAGTGACATTGCAGTTATTGCTACAAATACGTCATGCAAGAGAGCAATAACACCTGTTATTCCCCATACAGGATTTGCAAACCTGAATGCAATATATACTATTATTCCAAACATTGAAAGGACTATTGCAAATAAAGCTTTTTTGGCAAGTTCTCTTCCAACAACAGGTCCTACATAGTCCCTTCTTTCTTCAATAAATTTCATTTGAGCTTTTTCAAAAATATTAATTATCTTAGAAGCATATTCATTTACATTTTCCTGGTTTCCTTTAACCATTATGGAAAATGAGTTATTTTCATGTGAGCGTATTCTTGCATCTATTCCATGATTTTGAAGAATTTTTCTTATAGTTGCTATATCTGTTTTTTCTGTAAATTTAAGTTGTAAAAGAGTTCCTCCAGTAAAGTCAAGCCCAAGATTAAGTCCTTTTATGTATATTGATATAAAACCGGAGATTATTATAATTACAGATAATGCAAAAAAGTAATATCTTTTATCTATAAAATTTATATTAGTCTTGGGGATAATCTTTAACATAAAAATCCTCCTTATATGCTGAGTTTCCTGGGGTTGGATGTAAGCCAGAAATCATAGATAGTTCTTGTAACAAAAACTGATGTGAAAACACCAACGATCAAACCTATGGTAAGTGTTGTAGCAAAACCTTTAACTGCACCTGAACCAAACTGGAATAAAAAAACACTTGTAATCCAGGTAGTAAGGTTTGAGTCAAAAATAGCGCTCCATGCTTTTTCATATGCTGTTGAAATAATGATTGGTATTGGTTTTTTTAATTCAAGTTCTTCTCTCATCCTTTCAAGTATCAAAACATTAGCATCTACTGCCATTGCAAGCGAAAGTATGATACCGGCTATTCCTGGAAGTGTTAGTGTGGCATTAAAATATGAAAGGACCGCAAGGAGGATTAAAAAGTTTAGGAGAAGTGCTATATCAGCTATAAAACCGCCACCTTTATAATAAATAATCATAAAAACAACTACAAGCATAAAACCAAAAATACTTGCTTTTACTCCCTTTTTAATTGAATCTTCACCAAGGGTTGGACCAACAACTCTTTTTTCTATTATTTTAACAGGAGCAGGAAGAGCACCACTTCTTAAAACAAGTGCTATATTCCTTGCTTCTTCCATGGTAAAATTACCTTCAATTATACCTCTTCCAGCAGTAATCCTGGATTTTATTCTTGGAGCAGTATAAACCACATCATCAAGAACAACTGCAAGATATCTGTTTACATTCCTTCCTGTAAGACTTTCAAATTGTTTTCCACCTTCTTTATTAAACTCAAAAGCCACATATGGCATACCGAACTGTGAATCTGTTTGAACTCTGGCATTTTCAAGATTTGCCCCTGTAACTTCTACTTTATTTTCAAGGACATAATATTTATCTCTTCCTCCTTCTACATCAGATTTCCCTTTTAAGATAGTAAGATGATAGGGAAGTAGTTTTTTAATTTCTGGAACAATGTTACCTTCTTTGTCTATTGCAGGTTTATCGAGCTTTTCTATTTCTTCAAGAATCTTTGTTGCTGTAGTGGATTCATCTACAAGCATAAATTTTAATTGTGCTGTTTTTCCAATAAGTTCTTCTGCCTGTTCTGCCTTAGAGATTCCTGGTAGCTCCACACTAATCCATCTCTCACCAACTCTTGCTATAGGGGTTTCGGCTATACCATAAGCATCAACTCTATTTCTTATTATTTCAATTGCCCTTTGAATAGCTTCATTTATCTTTTCTTTTTTATCAATTTTATCTATTTCAAGCTCAAGCAAAAGATATGTTCCACCTCTTAAATCAAGCCCTAAATTTAATATATGTTTTGGTCTTTGTTTCATTGCTTCAAGTTTCTCTCGCTCCTGTGGTGTTTTTAAATACCACTCAATTGTATTATAGAGTCCTATTAAAGAAAGAATAACAATAAAAATAACAACTCCCATTTTCCAGTGAAGAGTTTTCATATTTTACTCCTTTTAATTATTTAAAAGTGAAGTTACAGCTGTTTTTAACGCTTTTACCTTTATATTTTTTGCAAGCTCAAGTTCTATTTCATTATCTTTTATTTCGGTTATTGTTCCTATAAGTCCGCCGACTGTTATTACCTTGTCCCCCACCTTAAGATTATTAAGCATATTCTGTCTTTCCTTAAGTTGTTTTTGTTGAGGTCTTATAAGAAGAAAATAAAATATCAAAATCATTAAAATAAAAGGAAAAATCTGCATTAAAATAGATGGTTGATTTGCATCCATTATACCTCCTTTTTATCACTTACAAAATACTATTTTAGCATATTTTTATAGTTAAATTTGTTGAGTATATCTATCTAAAAATCCTTTTAATGCTTCATCAAACCTATTTTCTTCTATGGCTTTTTTCATAATTTCCGTTTGCCTTATAAGAAATCTAAGATTATGAATTGATAAAAGTCTATGAGATAAAAGCTCTTTCGATTTATAAAGGTGTGATAAATATGCTCTTGTATAATTTTTACAGGTATAACAATCACACTCAGGATCAAGAGGTTTTTCGTCCCATTTGTATTGAGAATTTTTTATATACAATTTACCATAGGTTGTTAATGCCTGACCATTTCTTGCATTTCTTGTTGGAAGAACACAATCATACATATCAACACCGTATTTTGTTGCTATCCATATGTCAAGGGGATCTCCAAGTCCCATAAAATAGACCGGTTTATTTTTTGGAATAATTTGCATAATATATTCAAGTGTTTCAAACATCTGGGGTTTGCTTTCTCCAACACTCAAACCACCAATTGCATATCCGTCAAAATCCAGAGATGAAGCAAACTCTATGGACTGTTTTCTTAAATCCTTATAAACTGAACCCTGAATTATAGCAAAAATCATAGGTTTTGGATAAAGTTCAGTTGTTATTAATTTAAAATGTTCAATTGATTTTTTAGCCCAATTTTTTGTTTTTATTAGTGCTTCTTTTGCCTCATGATATTCGGATGGGTTTTCAACACAGACATCAAGATGTGTCCATATGTCTGAGTTAATTGATTTTTGATAATCTATAACCTTTTCTGGAGTAAAAAAATGTCTTGAACCATCTATATGAGATGAAAAATGAACTCCATTTTCAGTTATCTTTCTTAATTTTGAAAGGCTATAAACCTGAAATCCTCCTGAATCAGTAAGTATAGCTTTTTTATAATTCATAAAATTTCCGAGTCCTCCAAATTTTTCAATAATTTCAGTTCCTGGTCTTAAATATAGATGATAAGTGTTTGATAATATACACTGTGTTCCTATTTCAGCAATATCATCGCTTGATAATGCTTTGACACTTCCAGCTGTTGCAACAGGCATAAAAACAGGAGTCATTATTTTTTTGTTCCTTACAGTTATTTCAGTTATCCTGGAATAACCATTTTTATCAATTTTCAATATTTTAAATGAGTTATGCATAAATTCTCCTATAAAATAAGAGATGCATCACCATAAGAATAAAATCTATATCCTTCTTTAATTGCTTGTTTATATGCCTCTAAAAGCAAATCTTTACCAGCAAATGCTGCTGTCATATAGAGAGGGGGAGAGTTTGGAACATGAAGGTTTGTTATAAAACAATCTGCAACCTTGAATTTATATCCTGGTTTTATAAAAATATCACAGAATTTTTCTCCTGGATATACCTTTCCATTTTCATCACACATACTTTCAACACTTCTCATTGATGAGGTTCCTACAATAAAAACCTTTTTTTTGTTTTCTTTTGTTTCATTTATTATCCTTGCAGTTTCTTTTGGTATGATGGCATACTCCTGAGGCATTTTGAAAAGATCAGGATCTTCTCTAACCATCTTAAATGTACCCCATCCTATATGTAATGTTAATCTTGCTATTTTTACACCTTTTTCTTCAATCCTTTTTAAAAGTTCTTCGGTAAAATGAAACCCTGCAGTTGGAGCAGCAATTGAACCTTCTTCTTTAGCATAAACTGTTTGATAATCCAAAAAATCATCATCAAACTCTTCATTTAAATTTTTCTCTTTTCTTTTCTTAATAATATAAGATGGAAGCGGGACCTTTCCATAAGTGGAAAGATAGTTTAATTCAACCGGGATGTTAAGATAAATTATATAACTTCCATTAATCGTTTTTTCTATCTTTTCAATTACTGCACCACCATCAAGAATATATTTTTTGTCTGTTTTAAGTTTTTTGCCAATTACCTCCCATATTTTTCCATTTTCATCCTTTTTTTGGAGAAAAAGAAGATCCTTTCTCTTACCATCAACAGTAGTATAATAGATTTTACTTTTAATAACTTTTGTCTGATTCAAAACAAGACAATCTCCTTCTTCAAAATAATTAATAATATCCTTAAAAATCATATGGTTAATAGTTTTTTCTTTTCTATTTATTACAATTAATCTTGCCAGTTCTCTTTCTTTAAGAGGTTTTTCTGCTATAAGAGGTTCTATCTCAAGAGTTTCAAACTCTTTTAAGTTTTTATCTTCTTTCATAATAAACATCCTCTATATCCTTAATCTTTGAGCCTGGATAATAAAAACTAAGTATCTTTTTATAATCAAATCCTCTATCTGCCATCTCTTTTGCTCCATCCTGACATAACCCAACGCCATGCCCCCATCCTCGCCCAGTAAGTTTAAAACCATTTTTCATTTTTGTTATTGAGGTAATAAGTGTGCTTTTTATATCAAAAGTTCCTATAAAATTTCTGAGGTCCTTAGCTTCTACTTTAATACTCTTATTATCAGCTTTAATTAATAATCTAACAGCTCTACCTGATCTATCCTTTGAAAAAATCCTGAGATCCTTTATTTTTTTTACATCATATCCTTTTATAATTAAAAAATTTATAAGATCAGAGTTACTTATATAAACACTCCAGTTTGCATGTTTTGAATTTTTATAATATGGATCTTTAACGCCTTTTAAAGGTGGAATTATGTTGCTATTCCATGCACCACTTGGTGTTGTAGTATGACCTCCGGAGTTAGCATGGTAGTATGCAAAGAATATTTTATCTTTGTATGTTAAGACTTCTCCTCTTGTTGCATTTACTGCAGCAATTATCTGTGGAGATATATTTTCAAAACCTGTATAAACCTGATGATTTGTTGTGGAAGTCATGTCATATTCAGCATTTTTATTGAGTGATGCAACTGCATATGTTCTTGCAGCAACAGCCTGAGCTTTTAATGCTTCAAGAGGCCAACTTCCTCCCATCTCAGGACTAAGAACTCCCCAGAGATATCTTTCTATGTCTATATGTTCTATTACATCAATTCCGTTATTGTTTTTAATTATCTTAAATCTACCTCTATATTTTTTTCCGTTTATTGTAAGATAACTTTGAGGATTAAGTGTTTCAAGAAATATAGGAGAAAATAATTTTTCATCAGAAACCATAATATAATCATTATCAGCAAGTTTTATTTCATAAACAGAATCTTCAAGAAGAATATATTTTTGATCTGTTTTTAACTCCGTTAAGCTAACCTGTCCACCTGTTTGTATCTTTAGTGTTTTAGAATTTGAAATAATTAAAATTCTAAGATCGATGGATTTACTTACTCCATCTGCAGAATATAAAAAGTTTATATATAAAAATATAAGTTTAAAAAAGAGTATCATCTTTGTTTTTGTTTATTTTCAAATGCGAGTATGCTTTTGGAGTCAAAATTCTTCCTCTCAGGGTTCTTTGAATAAAACCAGACTTTATCAGATATGGTTCTATTACATCTGTTATAGTATCTACTTCTTCTGATAATGCTACAGCAAGATTTTCAACACCAACCGGTCCTCCATTAAATTTTTCAGCAATTACTTCAAGTAAAAATTTATCAGTCTTATCAAGTCCTTCCTCATCTATTTCCATGCTTTCAAGAGCATCAACAGCAACAGTTTTTGTGATAATCCCGTTTCCTTTTACATCAGCAAAATCTCTAACCCTTCTTAAAAGTCTATTGGCTATTCTTGGTGTACCACGTGATCTTTTTGCAATTTCATATATCCCATCATCCATAGCTTTAACATTTAATATTAAGCAAGATCGTTTAATTATTTGAATTATTTCATCAATTTCATAAAAATTGAGATTTATTATTATTCCAAATCTATCTCTTAAAGGAGTTGTTAGAAGTCCACTTCTTGTAGTAGCACCTATAATTGTTATTTTAGGAGTTTGAATTTTAAGAGTTGTTGCTCCTGGACCTTTACCAGTATTAATGAAAAAAGTAAAATCTTCCATTACAGGATATATGCTTTCTTCCACAGCTACATTGAGCCTGTGAATTTCATCTATGAAAAGTACATCTCCATCATTTAATTCACTGGTTAATGTAGCAGCAAGATCTCCTGGCTTTGTTAAAACAGGGCCGGATGTGGTTTTTATATTTACTCCAAGTTCATTAGCAATTATATGAGCAAGAGTAGTTTTTCCAAGCCCCGGGGGGGAATAAAATAAGCAATGATCAAGTGGTTCTTTTCTTTTTTTAGCAGCTTCTATATAAACTCTTAAATTTTCTTTTATCTGTTTTTGGCCTATAAATTCGTCAAGAGTTTTAGGTCTTAAAGAATACTCATATTTTTCTTCATCTTTTTCAAGATTTTTGTTGTAAATATATTCCATAGATTACCTTTTTGAAGCGATTTTTCTTAGTGTTAATTTTATAAGTTCCTCTATTGTTTTTTCACCTTCAATTTCAATTAAGGTTTCATTTAGAGCTTCTTTTGCTTCACTTACTTTATATCCGAGAGAAACAAGTGCATTTATTACTGTTTCGTAATTAGTGGTTATACTCCTTTCCTTTGAATCCTTAATATCGTAAGATAACTCGTTTATTTTATCTTTAAGCGCAAGAATAAGTTTTTCAGAGGTTTTTGATGTAAAACCAAAAAGGTTTTTTAAAGTTTTATAATCACGTGTTAAAATTGCTTTTTTAAACTCAGAAGGAGATTTTATTATTTTGTTTAGATATTCCATAGCTTTTTTTGAACCTGTATTAGGAATTGATGATATTAAAAGATTAAAAATATCAAGATGAGTTTTTTCAATAAATCCATAAAGTTTAAAACCATCATACATACTAAATGAAGTATATACAAAGAACTCAAATACTTCCCCTTTTTTTAATCTATAAATTGAGTTTTCACAAAGAAATAATTCATAACCAATATTATTATTTTCAATGATAATTTTATTACTTTCTATATCAACTACTTTTCCTTTAATATAAGAAATCATACAACTATTCCTTTTCTTTTTAAATCAAATAGCCTTATATCAGTTATACCAATTGCAATTGAATCAGAAATATCAGGGTAAAGATTTTTTTTTATTGAAAACATCCTTTTTATAAAACCCTGAATTTCAAGTTTTGTAGCATTACCATTTCCTGTAATCATCTTTTTTATAATCCTCGGATTGTATTCAGAATAGGGAATATTGTTATTTTCAAGAGCAAGCAATATTACACCACGAGCCTGAGTTGTAAGAAGTTGAGTCTTTATTTTGTTTATAAAATAAACCTCTTCAATAGCAGCTCTTGTTATCCTGTTTTTATTAATTATTTCATTAATTGTGTTATATATTTCTTTTAATCTTTTTGAAAGAGGTGTAGAATTATTTGTTTTTATTAATCCAAAGGATAAAAGTATAATTTTATTATCATCTGTTTTTTCTATAATTGACCATCCCGTATCTTCAAGACCAGGATCTATTGCAAGAACTCTTACCATTATTTTACAAGTTTTTCAAGAAGATCTTTTGGTATATCAAAATTAGAATAAACATTTTTTACATCATCATGATTTTCAAGTTCATCCATCATTTTTATAACAGATTGGGCTTTCTCTTCATCTTTAATCTCAACTTCATTTTTAGGTATCATTGTTATTTCTGCTGTTGAAAGAGGAAGTTTTCTTTCAAGAAGTTTTGATTTAAGTGTCTCAAAATTATCTACTCCGCAAAATATCTCATAGAAATCATTATCTGGTTCATTTTTAATATCCTCAGCACCAGCTTCTATAGCTATATTAAAAAGCTCTTCTTCAGAAATAACATCCTTAGAAATAGTTATATATCCTTTTCTCTCAAATATCCAGCTAACACAGCCTGTTGTTCCCATATTGCCACCATATTTTTCAAGAATAACTCTCAGCTCATTAAAAGTTCTATTTTTATTATCAGTTGTGGCTTCTATAAAAACTGCTATACCATTTGGGCCATATCCTTCGTATGTCATTTCTTCATATGTTGAACCTGGTATTTGTCCTGTTCCCCTCATTATTGCTCTTTTAACATTATCCATTGGCATATTAACTTCTTTTGCATCCTCAATAGCTTTTCTTAATCTTGGATTTTTATCAGGATCTCCACCACCTAATTTTGCTGCTATAGTTATTTCTCTTATTAATTTTGTATAAATCTTACCTTTTTTAGCATCATTTGCAGCTTTTTTATGTTTTATTCCAGCCCAGTGTGAATGTCCACCCATCTTTCCTCCTTAATAAAAAAAACTATTTTTTATCATTATAGTTTATTTTATAAAATATAATCTGGTTTTACAACCGCCCCCTTAGCTCAAAGGATAGAGCAGCTGCCTTCGAAGCAGTTGGTTAGAGGTTCGAGTCCTCTAGGGGGCATGCTTTTCTAAGAAATGCGTTAGCATTTCGCGAGGACTCGAAAGCCCACAGGAAGGAAAATATAGATGTGATAATGAAGAAAGTGGAATGATTGGGGCTTGGTGCTTGGCAGTGAAGTGTAGATGGTGTTAAGAGATTTTGTTTATTTTTTTGTTTGTTATAAGGAGGGTGTTTCTAAGATTAACTTTTTTATTGAAATCATCAAGAGTTTTTATTTCAGTTAATAAATCATAATTCTGAGCAGAGTTTTCTATTTCAACAAAGTAAAGATATAAGCCACGATTTAATGAGTTTTTTACTATTTCAATTAAAAATGGATTTTTTGAATGAGGATTAAGTATAAAACAGGGAATATGTTTATTAAAATTTATAACACTACTGAGATAAGGAGAGTTAAATATGTGTAAGCCATCTGATGGAACTTCATAAAATCCTGATATATGCATAAGAGGATTTATTGAACCGACGGAGTGTACTACTTTTAATTCAAGCTTATAATGTAGAGCTTTTTCATAGATTAAATTCCATAAGCCATTAATAAAACTTGGATATCCATAACTAACAACGGCAACTTCTTTCTTTAAAAGAACTTCTTTAATTATTTCTTTTGAAAGAATTTTATGATCTGTATTCTCTCTTTTTTTCACTTTTTTATCAAGATCATATTTTTTGATAAATTCATTAAGCCCTTTATCGTCGACTGCAAAGAAAATTGTTTTAACCTTTTTAAGAACATCAATTGTAGCAAGTGTAATATGATCCAGTTTAAACCCAAATGAACAAAAATATATAATTCTTTTCATTTCATATATTATAGCAATTTATTAAATGATATAATTTAGTTATGAGACAGAAAAATGTGTGGAAGGAAATATTTTTTTTAGTTGTGGTTATGCTGAATAATTCAACTATTTTTCCCATTGAAGATTTAAATAAAATTTATTCAAATGCAATAAAACTGTGGAATAATGGACAGATACAGGATTCTATTGGAGCTCTTGAATATATTGTTTATAATTCTACTGATGATAAACTGATATTAAAAGCTGGTAAGGATCTTGTAGTTTTGTTAAATGATACTGGTGAGAACTCACTTGCACTTGGATATATTGAAAAGTTAAAAGCAATACAAAAAAATGATCCATACCTTCAACTTGAAAAGGTATGGGCTTTATTTTCACTAAATAAATACAAAGAAGCAGCTGATAATATTGATGAAATTTTTACATTTACTGCAGATGAAGATATTATATATTTTTCCAGATTTTTAAAATCGTTGATATTAAGTAAATTGAGTGGCTATGAGAAAGCAATAGATGAACTTCAAACAGTATATAAAAAATATCCTCCACTTTTAGCATCTTCAGCATATACTGCATCTGAGTTTTATGCCAGGATGAAAAAAAGATTATATGCAATAAATATGATAAAGGATTCTCTTGTTTATGATCCGCAGAATATTCAAGCGCTTATAGACCTTGCTCATATATATGAAGATTCAGGTTATTTTCTTCCATCATTGCAATCTTTTTATACGCTGAAAGAAATTGATTATACCAATCCATATTTTTCCAATAAGACAAGAAAACTTGCAAAAAAGATTAATAAAAAACCAGATAATCTTTTCTTTTATTCAAGAATTGCATGGCCTGTTCATGATAAACCATTAACTGATAGAAATTCAGATACTCCTCTAAAAATATCTCTGTATTCAGACATAAATCAAAATCCTTCTTATTTAAGTTCATTTTATTTTATAACAAATGTAGATTTTGAAATTTATGATAGTGTTCTTGGTAAAACCTATTCAGGCAAAAAAAATATGCAGTATAATATGGAGTATATCAAGTCTAACAGAATTTTTGAATTAAAGGATAATTCGAAATCAAAGGTGTATTCCACAAGAAATAATTTTGAAATAAGACTTAAAGAAAAGAATGGAGTAATACTGATAAAAAACCCTGAAATAAATGAAGAATTTGTTGGAGTAAACAAAGGTGATATTGAAATAAGTGGAAATCTTGAAATTTTGGTATCTACATCCGGAATGAAATTATATAATAAGAGCTATCTGGAACATATTCTTCCATCGGTTGTTTCCCTTATAAATATTCCAAAGGATAATAAAGATAATTACGAGCTTATTAAGGCTCTTACAGTTATTGTTAGAACTTATTTTATCAAACAACTTGAAAATAAAGATTATATCTATTATGATTTGCTTCCTGATTATAAGTTTAAAGGTTTACAATATGAAAAACAAATTTTTGTTGATGCTGCGAGAGATACACAAAAGGAAGTTTTGATTGATAAATATGGAAAACTTTACAATGTTTCATATTCCATTAATTCTGGTGGCAAAACTAAAAAAGGAGTGGATGACAATTCCACAAAACCAGATATCTTAACGCCTTTTAATTTATACAGGTGGATTTACTTTGATTTTACAAAAAAGATGGTTTATTCAATCCCTCAAAATCAGGAAGATATCTCAAGAGCCTGGTGGATAATTGTTTTAAAACCAAAATGGATTGAGGATAGGGTTAACAGGTATTATAAACTGGGAAATATTAAAAATATCTATGTGCTTAAAAGAGACGAGTTTGGTATTGTAAAATCAATAAAAATTGAGGGATCTGCGAGTAATGTTATAATTGAAGGAGAAGATGAAGTTAATAGATTTTTGGCAGGTGGTAGTTTAAGATCAAATCTATTTTATCTAAGGCAAATAAACAAAGGAAAATTCCCTGAATTTTTTATATTAAGGGGTATTGGAACAGGTAAATTTGATGGATTATGTATTGATGGTTCTTATTATCTTTCAAAAAATATAGGATATACATACACAAGCCTCTTAAAACATTATTTCCCTGATGGAAGTTTAAAAAAATGGAAATAAAAGTAGTTCATATTATAACAAAGCTTGAACTTGGTGGAGCACAGAATAATACTTTATATACAGTAAAGCATCTGGATAAGAGTAAGTTTAAAACTATTTTAATAACAGGAAAAGGTGGAATTTTAGATGAAGAAGCAAAAACACTAAGCACAATTTTTATTGATGAACTTGTTAGGGAAATCTCACCGTTAAATGATATAAAAGCACTTTTTGAAATTTACAAAATTTTAAAAAAAGAAAAACCTGATATAGTTCATACTCATTCATCAAAAGCAGGAATACTTGGAAGAATTGCCGCTTTTCTTGCAGGAGTTAAGGTAATAATACATACATATCATGGGTTTGGTTTTAATGACTACCAAAAAATTTATGTGAAGTATTTTTATATATTTCTTGAGAAGATAGTTTCATATTTAACTCATTTTTTAATATTTGTTTCAAATGATAATATAAGAATAGCAAAAAAATATTTTATAGGAAATAAAAAAAAATATATTCTAATAAGAAGCGGTATAAAATTATCTCATTTTAAAAAAGAAAAGAAATATGAACTTTTAAAGAGATTAAAAATAAAAAAAGAAAACAATACTATAATATCAACTGTAGCTAATTTCAAGCCACAAAAGAATCCTGATGATTTTTATTATATAGCTAAAAAACTAATAAAAGAAAAAGAAAATGTTTATTTTATTTATGCAGGAGGTGGAGAAAGACTTGAGTATTTCAGAAACCTTTCAAGAAATGACAAAATAGATTCCCGTCTTTTTTTTACTGGCTGGATTGATGATTCAAGGCTTATTTATGACTCATCAGATATATTTATTCTTACTTCCTTATGGGAAGGACTTCCAAGAAGTCTTGTTGAGGCAATGGCAAGTGGAGTAATTCCAGTGTGTTATAAAACTGATGGAGTAATTGATATAATAAAGGATGGGGAAAATGGATTTATGGTTGAAAAAGGAGAAAAGGATAAAATGTATAAGATTTTAATAAATCTTATTGAAGATGATAATTTATATAATAGAATTAAAAATAATCTTTTAAAAACGGATTTGAGTGAGTTTGATATAGATTTAATGGTAAAAAAACAGGAAGAGCTGTATTTGGGAGCTTTTAATAAATGAGAAAAATAAGCATAATTATTCCAGTATACAATGAAGAAGAAAATCTAAATCCTTTATATTCAGAGATTTCTTCGGTTTTAAACAATATTGATTTTGAGTTAATATTTGTGGATGATGGAAGTATTGACAGAAGCTGGGAAGTCATAAAAGAAATAACTCTGAAAGATGAAAGAGTAAAAGGTATAAGGTTTGGTAAAAATTATGGGCAGACTCAGGCAATTAGAGCAGGAATAGAACATTCAACTTCTTCAATAATTATTATTATGGATGGAGATCTTCAAAATGATCCAGCAGATATCCCAAAACTTCTGGATGAAATTAACAGAGGCTATGATGTGGTTAGTGGATGGAGAAGAAGAAGAAAAGATAAGTATTTCACAAGAATTCTACCATCTCAAATAGCTAACTGGTTCATTTCAAAAATAACTGGAGTAAAACTAAATGACTATGGATGTACTTTAAAAGCTTACAGGAAAGAAATAATTGAAAAAGTAGATCTTTATGGAGAGATGCACAGGTTTATTCCAGCATTATGTGCGGAGATGGGAGCAAAAATAAAGGAAATTGAGGTTAATCACAGACCCAGAATGAAAGGGAACTCAAAATATGGATTGGAGAGAATATTTAAAGTTATATTTGATCTTTTAACTGTTAAATTTATGGGAGATTTTTCAACAAAACCGATTTATTTTTTTGGTTCAATTTCTATAGTTCTTTTATTTATATCAACAATATTTTTTTTGATTACAATCTACAATAAATGGTATAATCATATTTTTGTGAAGGATCAGCCACTTTTCCTGGTGGCTATATTTCTTTCTCTTATAGCAGTGCAGGTAGCTCTTATTGGGCTTGTTGCAGAAATGATTAAAAGAATTTATTATTTTAATAAAAAACCATATTATGTAAAAGAAAGGATATATGACAAAGAAGAGAAGTTTTGAATACAACTTAATGGAAATAAGAAAAAATAATTCTTTTACAGAAGAGTATGAAATAGATTGTATGGATTTTAGAGATTCAACATCCCCTTTGACAAAATTAAAATCTGCAACTGTTTATGTTAATTTCCATATTGATGGGAATGATGTTATATTAAGTGGTAAGTTCTCAATAAATGCTACAACAATATGTTCAAGATGTGGAAAAGAAATAGATATAAGTATGATTGAAAACTTTGAAGAGGTATATAGTGGAGAAGAAACAGTAGATATAAAGGATGTAATCTCTGAGGCAATAACTTTGGCAGAACCAATAAGAGTTCTTTGTAAAGACTTAAGTTGTAACAAAGTTAAAATTTAAAATGATAAAATATTTTTAATAAGGAGAATAATATGCCAAATCCGAAAAGAAAACACACCAGATCCAGAAGAGATAAAAGAAGATATCAGTCATGGAAGCTTGATTTGGTAAATCTTTCAAGCTGTCCAAATTGTGGAGCTTTAAAAAGACCGCATATGACATGCCCTGCCTGTGGATATTATAAAGGCAAAATAGTGGTTGTTAAAAAAGAAAAAGCTAAAAAAGAAGAAAATAGATAAATCAAACATATGAAGATATGTCTTGATGCTCACGGTGGAGATTTTGGATTATCTCCGAATATAGAAGCTGCTATTAATGCTGTAAAGGATTTAAATATAACAGTAGCACTGACCGGAAGAGAAAACGAAATAAGAGAAGAGTTCAGGAAAAGAGGATACAAGGAACTCCCTTACGGAATAGAAATAACAGATTGTAAAGATATTATAGAAATGGGGAAAGAAGCTGTTGAAGAATGCAAACTAAAACCAAACTCCTCAATAATGGTGGGTTGTGCACTTGTGGGAGAGAGAAAGGTTGATGCTTTCGTCTCTGCAGGGAACTCAGGTGCAGTAATGGTAGCTTCTCTTTTGAAAATTGGAAGAATCATTGGTGTTATAAGACCTGCTATCGCAATACCTTTTCCTTCAAAAAATGGTTGTTCTCTTTTGCTTGATGCTGGTGCTAATATGGATACCAAACCTCAACATCTTTTGCAATTTTCTATACTTGGAACAGTCTATATGAAGTCTATAGTAGGAGTAGAAAAACCAAGGATAGGAATACTTACAATAGGCGAAGAAGAAACAAAAGGAAATTCACTTGTTCTTGAGACAATTCCTTTGCTTAAAAACTGCACCAACATAAATTTTTATGGACCTGTGGAAGGGAGAGATATTCCATTTAATGTGTGTGATGTAGTGATTACAGATGGCTTTACTGGTAATGTAGTGTTGAAATTATCAGAAGGTCTTGCGAAATTTTTATTTGATATGATTAAAGAAGAAGTTTCAAATGATTTATTATCAAGAATAGGTGCTCTTTTAATGAAAAAAGTTTTTAAAAAGATAAAAAATAAAACTGATCCTGATGAATTTGGTGGAGCTCCTCTTCTTGGAATAAATGGAGTTGTGATGGTAGCTCATGGAAAATCTTCATCATATGCAATATACAATGCAATAAAAAATGCAAAAAAAATGGTTGAAGAAAATATTATAGAAAAAATAAGATCTGAAATAGAAAAAAATATTGAAGAAGCAAAAGCTGTTATTTTAAATGGAGATTAATATGAAGGAATTTAGCGAAAAAGTTACTTTAATTACAGGTGCATTTGAAGGTATTGGTTTTGAAATCGCTAAGAAATTTGCAGAAAATGGTTCGGATATTGTTTTGTGTGATATAAATGAAAATGTTTTTCAAAAAGCTGAAGAATTAGCTTGTAGTTTTGGAATTAAAGCTATTGGGTTAAAGGGTAATGTTGCTATAGAAGAAGATGTTAAAAGAATAGTTAACGCCGCAATAGAAAAATTTTCAAAAATAGATATTTTAGTAAACAATGCCGGAATAACAAGAGATAATCTTGTATTAAAAATGAGCGAAAAAGATTTTACCGATGTTATAGATATTAATTTAAAAGGACCATTTTTAATGATAAAGTATGTTTTTCCTTATATGTCTAAACAAAGATATGGAAAAATAATAAACATATCATCAATCGTAGGGCTATGTGGACAGGAAGGACAGGCGAATTATTCATCATCCAAGGCAGGTCTTATAGGTCTAACAAAGTCCTGTGCAAGAGAGTTTGCTAGGAGAAACATAAATGTAAATGCGGTGGCTCCTGGATTTATAAAAACAAAAATGACAGATAAACTTGATGATAGAATAAAAGAGGATATTATTTCTAAAATTCCTTTAAAAAGATTTGGACTTCCTGAAGAGGTAGCAGAGGTGGTTTTGTTTCTTGCAAGCGATAGATCATCTTACATAACAGGACAGGTAATATCTGTAAATGGTGGATTATATATGTGATTTTTTTGTATAATAAATATTTTAAAAGCTATAAAAAATGGAGGAGAAATGACAAGAGAAGAGATACGGGAAGAAGTAAAAAAGATCATATCAGAACTGATACATATTGAATTGGGTGAGATAAAGGAAGAATCAAAATTTGTAGATGATTTAGGGGCAGATTCCCTTGATATAGTTGAGATAATAATGGCAATAGAGAATAAATTTGAAATGGAAATTCCAGATGAAGATGCTCAGAAAATAAAAACGGTTGGTGAAGCAATTGATTATATTCATCAAAAAATCTCAAAATAATTAATGTTTTTTGAAAACTATAAATCTCTTGAAGAAAAATTAGGTTATTCTTTTAAAAATAAAAAAATTGTTGATAAAGCTTTGACTCATAAATCTTATGCGATAGAGCATAATATTGATTATTATAATGAAA